>Ga0137308_100249_pt1 | contig 99731 bp, 81 predicted proteins | sample Inofrocosms_June_FD_97181 | JGI IMG/M metagenome (GOLD analysis project Ga0137308, IMG submission 97181) | Mouse cecal microbial communities from Vienna, Austria - N-Acetylneuraminic and N-Acetylglucosamine D2O microcosms_June | ecosystem: Host-associated > Mammals > Digestive system > Large...
ACCTCTTTGTAAAACTCGGAATAGTCTTTTCTGTTTTGCTTTGTAAACTCGATCGCTGTACGCGGATGCTGGTTCAAAAACCCTGTCATCATATATTGCAGGTCAAAACCCCAGACCACACCGTCCTCTTTCAGTTTGTTCATATATTTTTCAATAAAATGAATCACAAAATAGTTATTGTACTTAGGATTGTGTAAAAATCCGAGCAAAAGCTCCATCGGGCAGTTGCCTGCCCCCCTGCCCATGCCCGAGTAGGTGGCATCGAGCCAGTCCACGCCGTCGCCGACCGCCTCAATCGTATTGGCAAACGCAAGCTGCTGATTGTTGTGCGCATGAATGCCCAGCTTCTTGCCATACTTGCTTGCAAACTCCATATAGGTGTCCACAATACGCGCAATCTGCTCTGGATACAACGAGCCAAAGCTGTCAACGATATAGAGCACATCCGCCGAGGTCTTCCCCAGTATGTCGAGTGCAACCTTCAGGTCGCTCTCCTGCCCGTTCGAAATCGCCATGATATTGCAGCTCACCTCATAGCCCTTTCTCTTGGCATCTTCGATCATGTCTGCCGCCGCCGGAATGGTATTCAGATAAGTTGCCACACGAATCAGATCAATCGGACTTTCTGAGCGGCTGACAATGTCTTTCCTGTAATCGCATCTGCCTACATCCGCCATCACTGCGATCTTGAGGCTGGTGTCATTGTCCCCGACAATTTCGCGGATATCATCATCATCGCAGAATTTCCATTTGCCATATTTATTTTCGTCAAACATCTCCCTGGAGGCCTTATACCCCATCTCCATATAATCCACGCCAGCCCTGATATTCGCCTCATACAGCGCCCTGACAAATTCATCTGTAAAATAAAAATCGTTCACCAATCCGCCGTCTCTCAATGTCGCATCAACTACCTTGATGCTTGAACGATAATCCATCAAACTAACAATTTCTTTCATGTTTCTCTTCTCCTACATCGTTTGATTAACAGTACCTGCCCCTAGTATAACACTGCATAAGACGCGGAGTCTATACCAGTTCTAGAAATTTTACCACTTTAAAGTGCAAAAGTCAATAGCCTTTTGAGAAAGTCCGTTTTGCAGAAAAAATACAGCCACCTATAAAACGTGTTTCCATCTAACAGTTGCCTATATCTGCTGAGTCTACATCTGTCGTAAGGAACTGTTCAGAAATTACTTGTGACAAGTACGCCGAATAAATGTTCAGATGCAAAGAAGAAAATCGCAGGCATAGCGGGCTATGTCAAGATTTTCTGATGACGCAGATGGACATTTAGACAAGTAATTGTCATGAGTAATTTCTGAACAGTTCCTTAGCACGGAACGCCATGTAATAGGTAATATCTGTTTTATATGCTGTTACATAGGTTGAGCCTATGTTTCATCTATATCTGGTATTGTTTCAAAGCCTCAACATAAATCTCCCCTAACTCTGATAGTTCTTTATCTTTGTTCAATATGTATCCAATATGCATCACCTCATCTTCCTCCAGAGGAATCGAAACGATAGAATCCCCTTGCAGGTATTTCGGGAAAATACCACTTGAAATGGTATATCCATCCAATCCAATCATTAGATTTACAATCGCTGCACGGTCACTGACCTTAATGCTTTTCTCGACAGGTTCATTGCTGAAAAGTTCTTCCGAAAAATTGGAAGATTCATACGTTCCCTGCACAAAACTAAGACGGGGATATGGTTTCAGATCATCCAGACTGACAGATGCACATTTTGCCAACGGGTGGTCTTTGCCTATAAAAATATGAGGCATTGCAGTAAACAATTCAAAAAAATTCAGATTGTATTCTTCAAACAGCTTTCTCAATACATTTTCATTGCTGTTGTAAAGATACAGGATTCCCAAATCGCTAAACCTGTTTCGTACATCTTCCACAATCTGGTGCGTCTGCGTCTCATTCAGGATAAACTCAAACCGTTCCTGCCCAAAACGCTGTATCAATTCCACAAACGCATTTGTTGTGAACGTATAGTGCTGCGTTGAAACACAAAACCTTTGTTTTGCAGGTTTCTTATCAATATATTTTGATTCCAGAAGTTCCATCTGCTGAACTACCTGCCTTGCATATCCTAAAAACTCCATGCCTTCCTTTGTCAGTGCTACTCCTGCCCGGCAGCGGCTGAAAATTGTGATTCCAGATTCCTTTTCAACTTCCTTGACTGCGCCGGAAAGACTTGGCTGAGAAATATACAGTTCTTTTGCCGCTTCTGTAATAGAGCCTCTCTCCGCAACGATTATCATATATTTTAATTGTTGTAGTGTCATACTTCCTCCAAACTAAGGAACTGTGATGAAATTACTTGTGACAAGTAATTGTCATGAGTAATTTCATCACAGTTCCTAAGCAGCCTGATAATATTTTGATTGTAAATCGCTTCACATTAGACTATATCATATCCAGCATATGATAAATATAGAGAGCCTATCAATTTTTATGATAGACTCTCCATTGTTTTGCACTCTGTTTGTCAGCGTTAATGATAAGTTAGTTTCTATACTTCCTTGTCGGAAAAGTGTTCCTGCTGCAATAAAGGATAATGATTATAGAATATCTGCCAATCACTCGCAACGCATATTGATTGTCCTATTTCATTGAGTACACAATTCCGAGAAGAGCGTTAGTTTATCAGCACACGCCCTGCGCGAGCATTGCATTGACAACCTTCTCAAAACCAGCGATATTCGCACCAGCCACATAGTTGCCTTCCATGCCATACCGCTTTGCTGCGTCATCAATATTGTGGTAAATATTTACCATAATATTCTGTAACTTCGCATCTACTTCCTCAAAACTCCAGCTCAGACGCTCGCTGTTCTGTGACATCTCCAGCGCAGAAGTCGCCACGCCGCCTGCGTTTGCAGCTTTGCCGCCGACAAACCATACACCGTTCTGCTGTAAATACTCTGTCGCATCAATCGTTGTAGGCATGTTTGCACCCTCGCAGACACATTTGCAGCCATTTGCCACAAGCTGTTTTGCGTCCTCAAGCAGGAGCTCGTTCTGTGTCGCGCAAGGAAGTGCGATGTCGCACTTGATCTGCCACACGCCGCGTCCTTCATGATACTCAGCGCTCGGTCTTGCCGCCGCGTACTCTGTCAGTCTTGCGCGCTTTACTTCCTTTACTTCTTTGAGCAGTGCAACGTCGATTCCTTCGGAATCATATATCCAGCCTGTAGAGTCAGAGCAGGTGACAACCTTTGCGCCCATCTGCTGTGCCTTCTGTGTCGCATAGATTGCAACATTACCAGCACCAGATACAACAACGGTCTTGCCTTCCATCGACTCGCCGTGACACTTCATCAATTCCTGTGTGAGATAGAGCAGACCATATCCTGTTGCCTCTGTACGTGCGAGGGAACCGCCGTATGTAAGTCCTTTACCTGTGAGTACGCCCTCGAAGGTGCCTCGGATTCTCTTATACTGTCCGAACATAAAGCCGATCTCTCTTGCGCCCGTTCCGATATCGCCCGCCGGAACGTCCACATCTGCGCCAATATACTTCGAAAGCTCTGTCATAAAGCTCTGGCAGAATGCCATGATTTCCCTGTCTGACTTGCCCTTCGGGTCAAAGTCGGAACCGCCCTTGCCGCCGCCAATTGGAAGGCTTGTGAGGGAATTTTTGAAAATCTGCTCAAATCCTAAGAATTTAATGATACCAAGATTTACCGAAGGATGCAGACGGAGTCCTCCCTTGTAAGGTCCAATGGCATTGTTAAACTGTACGCGGAAGCCTCTGTTGACCTGCACCTGTCCCTTGTCGTCCACCCATGGCACACGGAACATAAACTGGCGGTCAGGCTCTGTGATGCGCTCCAAAATCGCATTTTTCTTATAGAGCTCTTCATTTGCCTCCACAACAGGTCTGAGTGAATTTAAAACCTCTGTTACCGCCTGAATAAATTCAGGCTCGCTTGCATTTTTTTTCTTTACAAGCTCTAATACTTCATCTACATATGACATTTTTAAATCCTCCTTGGTTTATAAAAACTATTTTAACACTGTAATGCACTAAACTCAACGATTACATTATAGTTTAATTTTTTTTCCAGCACAATAAAAAATATGTGATTCCAATAAATTTTGTGCAATTTACTCAAATTTCTTGGCATAATTCACAGTTTTCAGTCTTATTTTACAGTATATCCTTACTACTTTACGGCCTTTGCCGGCAGTTCATAACGTCTCAGACACTCCTGCATCATTTGGTCAAATGCACTGCCCTCCCCCTTCTCAATGCTGTCAACATACTCATGCGCATGTGTGTCGTCCTCGCCAAGCTGCATCACGTTGATTGCCAGATTGGAACAGTGGTCTGCGATCCGCTCGTAATTGTTTGTGATATCGGAGAGCACAAACCCCATCTCAGCGGTACACTTTCCTTTTCTAAGACGCTTTACATGGCGCTTTTTCATCTCTTTTTGCAGAACATCAATCGCCTCCTCAAACGGCTCGATTGACTTTGCCGCCGTCTCATCTCCCGTTTCAAGTACACTGATGGACGCATCTACGATATCACAGACTGCCTGTGAAAAAATTTTCAGCTCCTCGGTCGCCTTCTCCGAAAAGTGCTGCTCTTTTTTATTCATCGTCTTGGCACAGTCCACTAAGTTAATCGCATGGTCTGAAATCCGTTCCAAATCCCCGACACTGTGCAGCAGCATGTTCAGCTTGCGGGAATCCGGCTCGCTCAGGTTGCGGCTCGAGAGCTTCACCAGATACCCGCTAACCTCATCTTCATAACGATCCACCAGACTCTCGATCTGTTCGATGTCCTTCACATGCTTTTTGTCAAAAACAAACAGATTCTCCGTCGCCCCTTTCAGCGAATCCTTTGTCAGTGCTGCCATCTTTAGCACATACGAATAAGCCTGTTCCAACGCAAAGGAAGGCGTACTCAGAAAACGCTCGTCCATTTTGGCAAACAGCTCGTTCTCCATCGCCTGCCGCTCTTCCTCCTCGTCGGGCTTGATGATAATGAGCGACAATTTCTCAAGAAAGTTTGCAAAAGGAAGCAGCACAAGTGTTGCCAGCACATTAAATCCCGTGTGTACCAGCGCGATTCCAGCGCTGTCAGCCGCCTCCTCCATAAAGGCAAAATCCATCACTGCATTCAGGGTGTAAAAGGCAATCATAAAAATTGCCGTTCCAATAATATTAAACAATAGATGGACAATCGAAGCCCGTCTGGCATTTTTGCTCGCTCCAACCCCAGACATCATCGCCGTCACACAAGTGCCAATGTTCTGGCCGAGAATAATCGGCACCGCCGCCGCGTAATTGATACTGCCCGTCACACACAGCGCCTGCAAAATACCGACCGATGCCGAGGAGGACTGAATCACTGCCGTCACCAGTGCACCCACCAGCAGGCCGAGAAGCGGATTCGTAAACATTGTAAACAATCCCGTAAACTCTGGAACCTGACTCAGCGGCTTCACCGCCGACGACATGGTATCCATTCCGGTCATCAAGATCGCAAATCCAACTAAAATCGTACCGAGCTCGCGTTTTCTCCCATTTTTCATAAACATAATGAATATGACACCAATCGCAGCAAGCACTGGTGAAAACGAAGTCGGTTTGACCAACTGCAAGAAAAAGCTGTCACTCTCTATTCCCGTAAGGCTCAGCACCCACGAAGTGATCGTCGTTCCGACATTTGCACCCATGATGATTCCTATTGCCTGCGAGAGCTTCATAATTCCGGAATTAACAAAACCTACCACCATCACCGTCGTCGCAGATGAAGATTGAATTACCGCTGTCACGCCCGCACCCAAAAGCACAGCCTTGAGCCTGTTATTGGTCAAATTTTCCAAAACCCTCTCAAGCCGCCCGCCCGACAGCTTTTCAAGACCCTCGCTGAGCAGATGCATTCCATACAAAAACAGCGCCAAGCCACCTATCATCGTCAACAAATCAAAAAAGTCCATCTCGTCCTCCCTAAAGACGCTTATCGTCTCCCATTCCTACTACTTCATATCATTACTTTTTCAGATACATTTCATTCAGCTTCTGCATAGCATGTATTGTAATAACGCCTTGTTCAAACATATGTTTTTCATTGTCAAAAAAATGCATATAACAGACATACAGAAAAACCACGAACCAAATGTATCCCTAAACAGCCTTATTATACCAGACAGCCTTATTATAATAGATAGAACGCATTTTGATAAGATACTAACGGTAAAATTTTCGAAAACTGTGAAATACACGGGATTTGTTGTGTTTTTATATATTGTTATTATTTATATATCACAAAAGCGTATGGACGAATTTGCACAGAGCAGCAAGAACAGACAATACAAATGATGATTGCAACGAATAAGGCAAAGGAAGATAAAGCAGAATTGAGTGGAATTGTGTGTGCGGTTGTGGTAGGATAACAGTATAAAATAGTATTGATAAAAGGCATGAGATCAGTATGTGAAAATACTATATTGACAATATACGATGGATTCTCATTTTACTTCTTGTCCCCTGCCATGCAGCAATGGCAGGGAATGTATGGGGTCAAAAAGGTCCTATACGTTTTTAGAAAAACTAAATAATTAAGAACAGGCAATACAGTATGAACCAAATCAAAATATTTTAGGAGGATTGAAATACAGAATGAAAAAACATCAATGTCCTTGTTGCGGATACTTTACCTATAATGTTCCAGCGAACGAAGATTGTGGGTATATTTGCCCCGTTTGCTTTTGGGAGAATGACCCGTTCATTAGTTCTGATTGCGAACCAAGTGTCTCTAATCATGGAATAACACTAACAGAAGCAAAATTTAATTTCCTGCAATTTGGTGCTTGTGAAAAAGAAATGTTAGGTTATGTCCGCCCGCCAAGAGATTATGAAAAGGATATCTCATAATCAGCCTTAAATACCATCTTGGGAGCCCGATAAAAGGCTCCCAAGATATGATACTGTTTATGCATTTTTATCCGTTTGCAGCTTCTTTACTTCGTCTACGGAAAGTCCGGCATATTCGGCAATTTTTTCAAGCGCCAGAATCCCATCTGCAAGCATTCTTCTGGCTGTATTTATTGCACTTTCTTTCAATGTTTCATTCCTAGTTTCATTCCGCATATCCTCCATGACCTTACACATCTCACTCACCCCTTTCGGATTCTCTTTCAGATACCGCGTCCGTTCTGCCATCAGTTCATAATTCATATCATCTGCCCTTGTACAATTAAAGTCATGCATCAGTCTGCCAATATCGGATTCTCCCTCGTATTTGCCATTCACATAAAGAATGTGTTCCCCATCTTCAAAAAATGTCCCTGCTGCAAGATTTATCCGTTCAATCGGATAGACTGGTTTTCCCATGCCGAAAAAATCTTCCTCCGTAATAAAAATCGTGTACGTATCTGGTAACTCCTTAAACGCCTGACCAGAATGCAGGTTCTCGATATCAAGTACACTGGAATGGTATCTCGCCCTGTTCCAGACGCTATTACAATCATACTATCACAAGTCCCCTTTCTTTTCAATCCAATAATCTAATACGCAGTCCTGTGCCATCAAATGTACTGAGAATTTTTTTAAATTCTTAACGTAATTTTAATGTACCTCCCTGCCGAATATGCTATAATATGATTTGGTTTTATAAAATACTAGCCTCCCGAAAAATCCGCCCTAACAGCAGGTGCAAGGAAGATTCCGAGAGACTATACTATACAGACGGAGGAAATACATGGTAACTGTTAAAATGAAAACAAGTGGTCCCATGAACCGCAATTCCATTCTGTCAATCAACATGCCTGAACCGCAGAGCGTTAAAAATAAGAATAACATTACAACGATTGTCAAAAATACACGAAACAATAGTTCTGTATCCCTGTATTCCCAGCAGCCCTTCCGCCAGCCTCCATCGAGCGCGCCACAGCAGCCGCGAAACATTCAGCCTGCATTGACTGCGGGGCAGCAAAATACAGGCGGTACTCCGATTGCGCGCCCTGTTCCCACACTGTTAAACAAAGTGCAGAAGGGACAGAAAATACTGCTTTCCGCCGCCCCGCTGACCGCGGTGGACGCCTGCTTTGGCTGGAATGTCACAGATGCGCGATGCGATGTTGACGTGTCGGCATTTCTGCTTGGTGCTGACGGGAAAGTCATTGGCGATTCATGGTTTGTCTTTTACGGTCAGACGCTCAGCCCTGACCGGAGCACCAGATTTGTGTCTGGCGGCGGTGCTGACCGCGAGCTTATTCAAGTGGACTTCGAACGGCTGAATCCACAGGTAAAGAAGATTGTTTTTGTCCTCACAATCAATGATGCGCTGGCGAACAGACTTCACTTTGGCATGCTCAAAGACGCCTATGTGCGCATTTTAGATCAAACTGGCCATGAACTTGTGAGCTTTCTCATGACAGACTACTACAATAATGTGATCTCGATGATGATCGGAGAACTTTACCAGCACAACGGCGCATGGAAATTTAACGCTGTCGGAAACGGCGTCGCCAAAGATCTTGCCGGCCTGTGTGCGCTGTACGGCGTTCAGGTTCTCTGAGAAACGATTGATTCATGTATGGATACAAAAAGGAGTAACAAACAATGTTGACATTTGAAGTGATTAACGAATTAACCCTGAAAGTGACCTGCCGCGGAAATGATGTGCTGTTCACCAAGGCAGGTTCCTTTATCTGCGGTGAAAACGGCGGACAGAAAAATTATAAATTCGAAAAGCTGCTGCTCGGACCGCAGCAAAATGCGGGGCAGGCGCTGCTCGGTTCCCTGATGCGGCGCGTCACCGGCGAAAATCTCCCGCTCATGAAAGTCATGATGAACGGCGACAGCATTACATACTATGCCAACCATGCCCAGCATGTAGTGGTATACCAGCTTCAGCCCGGCGAAGTGCTCTCGATTGAGTCGGAAAATATTCTCGCCTTCACCCCGGACTGCAAATACGATGTGCGCTTCATCGGCTGTGGCGTCATCTCCCAGAAAGGACTTGCCACCTCCACACTGACAGGAACCGGCCCAAACGCCTATGTCGCCATCCTGATAGACGGAAATCCCATTGTGCTGAGCAATATCCAGACCGGCTCTACGCTTGTCGTTGACCCTGATGCGGTCGTGTGCTGGATGGGAAACGGCTACTGTGACCCCGATATCAAGATGGATGTCAACTGGAAAACCTTTATCGGTCAGACCTCCGGGGAATCCTACAGTTTTGAGTGGAATGCCCGCCAGCCCGTGACTGTCATTATCCAGCCAAACGAACGTGCAAGCGGCATTAGTCTCGGCATGGACGGCGGACGGCTTGGACACCGCCCGAATTAAATTATACGAATTTATTTATTTTTCATACAATTTTCAACACGCGCCAGTACAAGTGCAAGCACAGCTTCCGCAAAAATCTTTTTCCCGGAAGGACAGACCACATTCCCCTGAAAAGAATAGTTCTGTGCAAGTGCTGGCGCCACAATACCCAAGTCGGCCGCCTCCAGCATGGAGCAGTCAAACTCACTGTCGCCCGCCGCAATCGTGTACGCCGCACCAAAATACTCCTTAAATCTTTGAAGCGCGCTTCCCTTGCTCAGTGCCTTGGGCAGCACATACACTTTCTCGCCGTTTCGGAATACCTCCACCACATTCAAATCCAGCTTTCGCTTCAAATCACAAACTACCGCCTCCGGCTCCTGACATTTCGTAAATACAAATAATTCTCTTATAAAACGCAGTTCAAAGCTTCTCCTAGACTCCTTATCCAAAAGTTCCAACGCCTGATGAAGCGTCTCCCTGCTGTCGCGGATACGTTCCAGCGAACCGCGATACCAATTCTCATCCTCCCTGCCGCCAGCCAGCAGCACACCGCCATTACAGACAAGCGCGTAGGGCAAATCACCTATTCCAAGATGAATCCGCTGGTACTGCTCGGTCGTCCTCGTTGTCGTCGGAACCATCACAAGCTGTTCTTCCTTCGCCTTTATTTGCTGCAAAAGCCGATAGGTTTCTTTTGTAATATACGAAATCTCCCTCCCATGATAAACTTCCGCGCAGCGCTTGTCCGCGCCGATCTCATGCTTATATGAATAAATCATGGTATTGTCCAAATCTGTATGAAATAGTACCATTAGCCACTCCTATTTTCCAAACGCATTCAACTATCCCAGCCAAGAATAAATACAGCAAGGCTGCCGCAAAATACTGCCAGTTGCTCAATAAATTGTAGGCAAACTGCATTTCACGACAGCCTTTTTTATAAACTGCACAAGTCCTTACTTTCTGTTTACAACAAGTTTCCTGACCATATCCACCGGAATCATTGTCAACGCCAGCACGACAATTGTAATCCAGCCCCTGATGCCAAACGGTACACAGCTAAACATGTTTCCAATCCATGTAAACGCCTCAAACGGTATCAATGCCGCGTTGACAATCAGTGCCTGTACGAAGATAATTGTCAAGAACACCTTGATAAAGCCTGTATTTTGATCCAGCCCCTTAAAAATGCCAAATCCATCATCTCTGACATTAAAGCCATTAAACAGCGCACTCACGATAAACAGCACAAAATACCCTGTCAAATGCTGCTCTTCCGTGTCAAACAAATCCACGAAAAACGGTGCTTTGAGATATATAAAGCTCACTACGGTAAGCCAGAGTCCCATCGTGATAATCTGCGCCATCATCGGCCTGCTCACAATGCTCTCATCTCTTCTTCTGGGCTTCTCGCGCATATACTTCTCAAGCGCCGGCTCATTGCCAAGCATGATTGCGCCAAGACTGTCCATTACGAGGTTGACGAATAGTAAATGTGTGACTTTAAGCGGCTCATCTACACCGAAAAACGGTGCAATCGCGCTGACAATAACCGCTGTGACATTAATCACAAGCTGGAACTTGCAGAATTTTAAAATATTGTGGTAAATGGTTCTTCCGTACAAGATAGCGTCTTTGATGGACTTAAAGTTATCATCTAAAATAACGATCTTTCCTGCTTCCTTTGCCGCCTCAGTACCGCTGCCCATCGCAAAACCAACATCCGCACGCTTCAGCGCAGGTGAGTCGTTCACGCCGTCACCTGTCATGCCGACAACAAGGTTCATTTCCTGACAGAGCCTTACCATACGGGATTTGTCTGTCGGCAGCGCTCTTGCAATCACGCGAATCTTGGGTATAATCTTCTTCACCTCATCGTCAGACATCTCATTTAACTGGGCGGAGGAGAGCGCCATCTCGTCATTGCTCTTTAACAAGCCTGCATCCTTTGCAATCGCCACCGCAGTCTCAAGTCTGTCACCTGTAATCATGACCACCTGAATGCCTGCATCTTGTACCTCTTTGATGGCATCCCGCGCCTCTGGCCTCACATCATCACGGATACCTACCAGGCCAATAATGACAATATCCTCATTGATCTTGTTCTCCACAAGCGAACGCTCTGAATAACCAAATGCCAGCACACGCATTGCCTTTGCCGCAAGCTCGTCAATCTTTCTGTCAAGTACTGCCTTGTCGATATCCCTCACATTTCCGTCCGCATCGAGATACTTTGCCGCTGATGCCAGAAGCCGTTCCGGCGCGCCTTTGTAGAAGGTTTTGCCTACATTGTCAATTCGTGCCTGGCTGAACTTGTTTGTGGAGTTAAAGCCCTGCTGCGCCGTGATGACATACTCTTTGTTTGAAGTCAGGGTATTGAAGGTTTCCTCCCCTATAAACTTCATCAGCGCCTGATCGGTGGCATTGCCGCCGATTACCCTGTGGGATGTATCAAACATGGACTGTGTGTTTTTGCCGATTGCAAGGTCGATCAGCCCCTTTACTTTACTGTGCTTGCTAAGCTGCGCAATGTCAATCGAATTTCCATCTGCGCAGAAGAAATCAACCACTTCAAGAGATCCTTTTGTGATCGTACCTGTCTTATCGCTGAAGAGAATATTTAATGAACCTGCTGTTTCGATACCTTCTGCCTTTCTGACAAGGACATTGTGGTCAAGCATCTTGCTTGTATTCTGCATGAGCACAAGCGAAATCATCAGCGGAAGCCCCTCCGGCACCGCACAGACGATAATCACGACTGCAAGTGAAACTGCATCGACTACATTCATGATAATATCTGGTATTGGCTGCGCAAAATATCCTGCCGCGCCGCCGTCAAATACCATAATCGCATGTGCCAGATAAAACAGCGCAATAATGATCGCGCCAATATATCCAAACGTAGAAATCTGCTTTGCCAGCTTCGCCAATTTGACCTTGAGCGGTGAATCCGGTTCATCCTCCTGCATTTCCTCCGCCATCTTGCCCATCATGGTCTTTAAGCCGACTTTTCTGACATCGAGCACGCCTTCCCCGTCAAAGATCACCGCGCCGCGAAACAGGGAATACTTATCTACAAATGTATCACCTGTAATATCGTCCGCAAGCTGTACGCTGGGGTCTGCCGCTGTCTTTTTGCACTCCTCTGCCTCTCCGTTCAGCGCAGAGTTGTCTACCTTGAGCGCGCCGTCAATCAGAATACCGTCCGCTGGAACCTTGTCACCAGACTGCAGCAGCACCTTATCTCCAACAACGACATCATCCACCTCGATCACCGTGACGACGCCGTTCCTGTATACTTTACACTTGTCCTTTTCTGTGCTGTCTTTCAGCTCACGGTACTTGGTATCGCTCGCCACGCCGGTCTTTGCCGACACAAACGCCACAACAAGCACTGCCACGATCGTTCCAAGCGGCTCGTAAATCTCCGCGTAGCCAAAGAAAAACATGACAATCATCAGTGCCGCGATTGCTAAGAGGATCTTGATCATCGGATCCCCGAAGGTCTCCTTAAACTCCTCCCAGAAGGTAGTCGGCTCCGAATCAGGAATCTGATTCGAGCCATACTGCCCGCGCGACTGCTCGACCTCTTTGTCACTAAGTCCATTAAATTTCATTTTTCATTTTCTCCTCATTCATTGTTGACTTCATTTATATAAATCGGTTGGCAAGCTCACCAAGACCCGGATCGGTCGTTCCCTGTCCCATCGCATTGAATTTCCACTCGCCATTATGCCTGTAAATCTCACCGAAGATCATTGCAGTCATATTTGAGTAATCCTCTGACAGATCATACTTGCAAAGCTCTGTGTTATTTCTGGCATCGACGATGCGGATAAACGCATTTTTGATCATGCCAAAATGCTGCTTTCTCTGAACTGCCTGATAAATGTTTACGACAACGACAATCTTGTCATAAACCTGCGGAACAGCAGCCAAGTCGATAATAATCTGCTCGTCATCTCCATCTCCTGCTCCTGTCAGGTTATCGCCCATGTGCTGTACTGTACCTGTCGGGTGCTTGAGATTGCCAAAATAGATGATATCCTCGTTTGCACAGAGCTTTCCGCTTCTGAGCATCAGCGCAGAAGCATCGCAGTCAATCGGCTGCGGCTTGGGTGCAAAAAAACCTCTCTTGCCCTGCGGCGCCTCATCCCAGCCAAGTCCCACGATTACCTTGGAAAGACCTGCATTATCCTTGGATAAACTTACTTTCTGTCCCTTTTGCAAACTTACTGACATTGTTTTCTCCCTTCTATTCACATTGTTCAACACAATTTCTGAATCTGATTACTCTACCTCTACACCGAAATTTGCGCACAGCGCTGCAAGACCGCCTTGGAAGCCGTTTCCGATCGCGTTAAACTTCCACTCGCCGGCATTTTTATATAGCTCGCCGAACACCGCCGCTGTCTCGATCGAGAAGTCCTCGCCCAAATCATAGCGGATCATTTCCTCGCCTGTCTCCTCGTTATAGATTCTGATAAACGCATTGTTAACCTGTCCAAAATTCTGCCTTCTCTGTTCCGCCTCATAAATTGTCACAGTGAACGCAATCTTTGTAACACTGTCAGGAACTTTTGACAAGTCTACCTTAATCTGCTCGTCATCACCGTCGCCGATTCCTGTGAGATTATCTCCCTGATGTACCACGCTGCCTGAAGAGTGGGTGAGATTTCTATAGAATACAAAGTCGTCGGAATCCGCTACCTTTCCTGAATCCCCCAGCAAAAACGCTGCGGCATCCAAGTCAAAATCTCCGCCTGTATCAAATGCATTCACATCCCATCCAAGCCCTACAACAACCTTCTTCAACCCCGGATTATCCTTTGTGAGACTGACCTTCTGACCTTTTTGTAAACTTACTGGCATCTTTGTGCCCTCCTTTTTTTTATTCCTGTTTTAAGCGACTTCTATGCCATAATGGCCACAGAGTGCCGCAAGACCGCCTTGGAAACCGCTTCCGATCGCATTGAACTTCCACTCGCCGTTATGTCTGTACAGCTCTCCAACCACGACTGCCGTCTCAATCGAGAAATCCTCGGCGAGATCATAACGAATCAGCTCGGTGTTCGTCGTCTCATCGACAATGCGGATAAACGCGTTGGAAACCTGTCCAAAATTCTGCCTTCTGGTGTCTGCATCGTAGATTGTAACAGTAAATGCCACCTTCTCAATATTGGCAGGAATCTTGGCAAGATCAACCTCAATCTGTTCATCGTCGCCCTCGCCCTCGCCTGTCAGGTTATCGCCCATATGCTTTAGCGCCTCGCTCGGATGGCTGAGATTATGGTAATATATAAACTCCTGCTCTGTCGGACACTTTCCGTTTGCCCCTACCATGAATGCCGCGGCATCCAAGTCAAAGTCCGCACCAGAATCAAACGCGTTGACGTCCCACCCAAGTCCTACCATAATCTTTTTAAGACCCGGATTTCCTTTTGTAAGATCGACCTTCTGTCCTTTTGATAAATTGATTGGCATTTCTTTTTTTCCTCCTTCATAACAATTCACAAACTAAATTTACTATGCTCTCTTGTCTGGCATATGATACATCCTGTTAAACTCCTGTTTGATCGTCTCAAGTCTCGCCTGATCCTCAACGCGCTTCTTTCTCGCGTCATTTTGAATCTGCCTCGTCTCGTTGATACCATCTACAATCGTTTTCCAAGTTGTTTCCAAGGTTTCAATCTTGATCGAGCTGCCCGCTGCCATCGCTGTTGTCAGTTTCGTCTGCTCAACCGTATTCTGCGCGTTGCGAATCAGCATCTCATTGGTCTTGGCATCGAGTGCGCTCATCGCCTCCGCCTGAAGCTTCTGGCGCTTGAGCATAATCGCCTGCGCAAGTGCCTGCTTAAACACCGGCAGCGTGATGATAAATGCAGAGTTAATCTTTCTCACAAGGTTCATATTGCTAAATTCCATCGCCTTGATCATCGGAATCGACTGCATTGCCACACTCTCCGCAGTCCTCAAATCCTGCGTCCGCTGCTCTAGCATCATCAGCGCCTGATTCAGACTCGTCAGCTCAAACTGAATAGAAGTGTCCCCTGTCGCCTGCATGTCAGTCTCACGCTGTGCAATGTACGCCTCAATTTCCTTGCAGCCCTGTTCTCCTGCAAGAATATATTTTACTAATTCATGATAATAGTTTACATTCGCCTCAAACATTGTATTCAGGTTGCGGTTTGACTGTTTGATCTCCGACTCATATTTTCTGAGCTCTACATAAATTTTGTCAACCTCATCGCCCATTGTATGATATTTATCCAGTATTTTGTCGAGCTGCTTTCTCATATTGCCAAAGAGCTTGCCAAACAGTGAAGGATTTTCCTGAAGCTCATCAATGTCAAACTTCTCCATCACCCGCGCAAGGGCGTTGAGCATCTCGCTCGAATCGTCAAGCTGGGACATATTCACGTTGTTCAAAACCACATCGGACGCCTTGGAAATCTCCTCTGCGACCTCCGCGCCAAAGGATACGATCGTCTCAAGGTTGTTGATCTCTATCGTGCTCACAATGTCGTCAACCTCCTGTGAGCCGACAAGCACCGCATTCATCTGCTGCCTGTCCTCCACGATGTCATACGTCTCAACCACTTCAATCTCATTTCTGGCATCCACCGTATTTGCCATCGCCGATGCCTGTGTCTTTGTCTTGCTAAAATCAAGTCCCATTCTTACCCCTCCGTTAACCTCTCCTAAAAAGTTTATCGCGCCATGATGGGCGCGTATTGGACGAAACCAGCGCCATATTGGGCACTTGCAGGTCATATACATACTCGCCAATCTGGTGTTCTTCCATCAGTCTCTTGTTAAAAAAACGCTCTACGTTCTGATATCCTGTCGGCACAAAAAATATCACATCAAACCCCGCCAGATTCAAAAATGCCGTCAGAATCGTATCCTCTAGGGAAATCATTTTCTCCCCTGTATTGACATAGATTAATTTCGGATTTTTCTTGGTAAAATCAAATTTCTGTATCAGCCGCACAATGTCCTTTGGCATGTTCAGTATCGTTGCAACGATTGTATACTCTGTGCCATTTTCAAAAGTCCCTTTGATCAGCTTGCTCTCAATCAATAACTGCAATTTATCAAAAATATGCTCTTGTATCTCCTCACGAAGAAAGCTGTAAGGATAGCTGGGATGCTCTTTGATCCGCCGTCTCTGTATCCGTCCGTTTTTTAAAAATTCTACCGCGTGCGCCTTCATCGGATTCACTGCCGCGGGGTCAATATAGGGCACATTTTTGACCAAAAATGAATCCTCTGTCATCAGCCCTTTGACAGCACTCCAGTATTTGGGAACCATTCCGTCCTTAACCCCGGACACCTTGGCAAAAATCACAGGCAGGGTGACAACACCGTTCTCTGTGCTGAAATTAGGGCGGAATTTCAGCTCCTCTTTCCATAAAATCTGTATCTCTTCATACATGGTCTGCAGCGTGACAGAGACTGCCTTATCATACTGATAATTGCGGTAAATGCCAGTATCCTGATACATCAGCCCGTCCAGTTCACGCTCCGCATGGTACGCGGCCGTTCCCATCTGAAGATCCGCACTCTGCTGCGGATAGCGTTTTATTGGCAGCGCTTCTGTAAATTGAAGCTCATAGAGCAGCGTATCCTTCACGCAGCATGCTGCATTCAGATTTGGATTCAAAATCAGCACATCCACCGGCATGCGCGCCAAAATCCGCAGAAACAAAGCCTCATTTTCATCTTTGCAGGGCCCCATGTGGATAAAACAGCCCACCTCCGGCATTTTCCAGTTCGCAAACAGCTTCTTCTGGTATCGTTTGAGCCAGCAGAGCATATACACTGCCTTGTTCGTGAGCTTGTTGAGGTTCATGTCCGGCTCCTTGGACTCCATAAGCAGCACGTCCAAGAATGCCTTCACCATCACCCGCTGTAATTCAATGTTCGCGGTATACTGAATGTTTGCAGACAAATCCATCAGCATCTCGTCCTGCCGGACATAATTTCTGCGTCTGACCGCCCCAATCTCCTCCATAGAAGGTTTTGGGATACACTCGTCCACAATAACCACCCGCCGCTGGCTGTTTGAGAGCTCTAGCTGGAGCTGGTACAGCTCATTCGCATAGGTAATCTTATCCTCCACCCCATTGATTCTGTAAAAACAATTATAGAAAAGCCGGGGATCGTCCCCCCGCACTGATGTACTTTTTTTGAAATCAGCAAAGCCCTTGCCTTCAATCCATGCGTTAGTACAATTCAAAATCTGAGGCTTCACGCCGTAAATCCGTTCGTTATTCAACGCCTCCTGAATTTTTGCCCGAATCCATTTCAGGTTAAAATCCTGCGGAAATGCACGCATATTTGGCAGTTCAAGATTGTCTGACTGCCTGTTGTCCGCATCGAGAATGCGGTACTTCGCATCTCCTCCATACTGCAGCAGCACGACATCACACCCGGCGTTGGAGAGCACCGAGACAAGCAGAAGTTCATAATTACTGATATCGCCCTCGTACAAAATCTTGGGAATTTTACTTTCGCCCAGCATGTTGACAATCCGCTCAAACTTATAATACAGCCAGCACATAAACTTTATGTATGCATTTTTCAGCATATTATCATTTTTGCCAGTTTTGCGCAGCGCGCTAAGCGTATCGAACAGAGATCTCGCCACAGTTCCCCGCTGGTAGTCATTCATGCGCGGAAGCCATTTTCGGAGGCTTTGTGCGATAAAGTCTGGACTCATCCGAAAGTCCAGACCCATAATTTCCTCATAATAGGCAAGATTTTTCTCATCTGGATTGGGAATCCTGCCCTCGATAATCACGCCCGAGAGCCTTGCCGCCTCATAATATCTCTGTATAAACTGTCCAATCTCCTCTGTATATCCGTTAATTCTATAAAAGTACACGCCTTTGTCCGGTCTGCTGTCGCGTTCCACAAAAAAATCGTTTAGATTTTTTATTTTATTATGCGTAAACATTTCCACTCCTTACAAGTAAAATTTCCCAACACAATTACTGAAATTATATCATATGAACACAATTTATTCAACAATTATAGAACATACTTTCAAATCTTAATAGGAATTTAATCTAATTTTAATGAAATAAACAATTCTTTACTTCACAAAGCCCTGCACAAACATATTAATAAATTCGTATCCCACTGCCCAATTAATCCCCTGCGAGCCTCTCGAGGAGGCTGAGACGATGCCAATCACCTCTCCATACATATTGAGAAGCGCCCCGCCTGAACTTCCCGGCGCACCCGGCGCGGTATACTGTATCATCTGCACGTCGTCCAGCACGCGGATACCCGATATAATACCGTCTGACACCGAATTAAAATATCCCAGCGGACTTCCGATCGCGACGACCTTCTGCCCGCGGGAAAGCTGCGGTCCATGGTATATCGGCAGCGGGTCTAATGCTCTGTCAATCCTGATTACTGCCAAGTCAAGCACCTGATTATATTTAATAATCTCTTTGGTTCGGTAAGTCTGTTCATCATTTTCGATTCGAACCGAAAAAAAGCTGCCATCCTCCAACACATGATTGTTCGTCAGAATATATCCTTTGCTGCCTATCATAATGCCAGAGCCGCCCGCAAACGCCTCGCCGGAATAGTCGTGGACTGTGATCATCACGACAGAGGGCGCAAGCTGAGCAAGCTGCTCAAAGCTACGCTCTGCGCGGGCGCCACGCGGCGCAGTTACGCTTGCCACGGGCGGCATAATACTGGAGGCGGGCGGCGTCATTGTCTGTTGCGGCGATGCCGTTCTTCTCGACGGATGCGGCGGTATCGTTACACGCACCGGCTGATTCTCTCCCTGCACAGCCTCTGGTTCTGGTTTACCCTTTGCTTTCCTCTCCGGTCTAGGCGGAAGTACTACCCTGATATTTTGATGTGTATCATTCCTGCGTTCATTTTCCATTGTTTTATCCCCTGCACACATTTTTATAAAAGCCAGTTATAAGCCTGCCTACAATTACCTGATACTTAGGAACTGTTCGATGAGCTGATGCCTCCTTAATCGCATCACGCATCAGGGATGCCACCTCATTGACAGAATATCCACTGTTTCCACGAAGCCGGTCCTCCTCAACGGAAAGCAGCTCTTCTCTGAGTTTTAACATCTTCTCCCGTTTATTATATGTCTCAATATCCATAACAACCAAGTCACCTTCACCATTCTTGGTAAGAAATATAGGCTCCTCCGTCTTTCTGCACAATTCTGCAATTTCATTATAATTCTGACATATTGCCGCAGATGGGCGAATATTCATAGCAATACCTCCTTTAACAGTACCATTCTATTCATATTTTACTAATATCACGCTATAAAGTCAACACAAATGAAATATTGCGCGTACTACTACTATCATTTTGCCAGAGGGTGTGTTATAGTGTATGTATTTATACATAAATCAGCATTGAGGAGACCTTTGAATTATGAACAATAGTTTGCTATATTACAGCGTGGGCGCGCTCTTGTACTGCCCTGCAAACAGAAAAAACATTGCCGACTCCATTGTGAAACAGCGTTTTGGCACCAAATATTCTCTTGCGCTGTGTCTGGAGGATACCATACGTGACGACAGCGTGGCGGAAGCGGAGCACATCTTAGTCCAGACGCTGCGCCAGTTAGACCAGCAGTCTATGCAGAATGATTTTTATGTGCCAAAAATTTTTGTGCGGGTGCGGAATGCGCGGCAGATTGGCAGACTCCACAAGGCATTTGGCGAAAGCGCCCGCCTGATTACAGGCTATATCCTGCCCAAATTTTCACTTGAGAACGCGGACGGATTTATCCAAGAAATCATTAAGGTAAACGAGGCTTCGGCAACTCCTGTGTACACCATGCCCATCTTTGAAAGTCCCAGCATCATTGACCTCAGAACCCGCTACGAAATTCTATATCAATTAAAGCAAAAACTTGATTCGGTTGAGAAAAATGTGTTGAATATCCGTGTCGGCGGAAATGACCTTTGCCACATGTTCGGCTTCCGGCGCCATGACGACGAGTCAATTCACCAAATCCGCCCAATTGCCACAATTTTCAGTGATATTATCACTGTCTATGGCATGGATTACGTCGTCTCTGGTCCGGTGTGGGAGTACTATCAAAGCAGCAACTGGCAAAAAGGGCTGTATCACGAGCTTGCAGATGACAAGCTCTGCGGTTTTGTCGGAAAGACGGTCATTTACCCCAGCCAGATTGAAGTTGTCAACGAGGCCTACAAAGTCCCGCAAAAGGATTATCAAGATGCCGCTGCTGTCCTAAACTGGGATAAATCATCACACTCACTGGTGGCTGGCAGCGTCAGCAAAGAGCGCATGAACGAATACAAAACGCATTCAAACTGGGCACTCCGCACGCTGCTCATGGCTGAATACTTCGGTATAAAAGCGTATTGAAAAAAGTTTCTCAAACGTACTCTAAGCCTCTGCTAACTTCTTGATGATGCCGCAGCACTTGTAATGCCTGAGCGGATAAAATTCAATCGGCACCTGCTTCTCCTCGGCAAGACGCACGATATGACCTAATTCGGGATTGTTTCTGTAGCGCGCGTCTATCAATACTTTCCAAGGAACGCGCCGGAGAAGCACGCGTGTCGTCTCGCCGATTCCGGGTTTGATCAGCTGAAGCTCTGAGATTCCAAACACCTCTGCCAAGGCGCGCACTTCATCAATGCCATATCCGCTGGCGGCTGCTGAAGGTTCCTGCCTGTCTGATTGCGGCACTTTTCTTTGTACTTCCTCGGGAAACCACTGCTCGATGGCATCAAGAAACTCATAGGACAAATCCGCTTCTGCCAGTTCTCCATAATATACCGCGCCATGAAAATCATTAGGACCTATGACGTCCTCCCGCAAAACAGTCCTGCTCACCAACCCTGACACAGTACAATTCAGACAAGAGCTTGGTATCAGAATATCCTCGTGCGTACCGCACAGCGCGGTCACATTTGCAGGGTCTGCCGCCACTGCAAGCTCCGGCGAAACTCCCTCATAGGCTTCGACAGCCTGCCGCAGCTCATCCAGAATCGCCCCTTTCCCAATCCACCCGTCCACAAACAGAAGCTGCCACGGCTGATACAGTTTTAATAAATAATTCATTGCATTATCATCAATTCCCCTTCCCTTTATGATGGAAATCGCATAATGCGGCACTTCGAGCTGGTATTTCTGCCGAATAAAATGCTTGATCAAAATGCCAATTGGAATCCCTGCCCTCGCAAGAGACACGAGCACAACCTCTTTTCCCCTTGCCTGTATGATCTTGTCCGACACCCTTCCCACTGCCTGGGCTGTCGGCTGCGCAAAATTTCGAAGGGCTTCTTTGTAAACCTCCATATATCTCTGCGTCGGCACGTACTCGACCGGAAGCATCTCACTGTAGTGCCGACCAGACTGTATCAGGCGTTCGCGCTCTTCTGTCGGCTGGGGCTTCACCATCCCCGTAATGTCCTTTAACAGCATTGTGACATCCTCTTTTTGATAAGAACTTCTCATAATAAATTGACCTTTTTCCTTTCACATATTGTCTCAATTTTACTGCTTTTTGTTAGAAAGCGCAATGTAATCGAGCTGGGAAAAATTTTTCTTTCCCCTACTCGAGCGCCGGGCACCCATCAGCTTCTGCTGACACGCTTCCTTGGGGTGCCCGTGTGCATAAAAAAAGTGCCAAAAAATATTGACACTTTTTTCAAAGGCTATTTTATTCTGTCCTATCCCTGATAAAAAATCCTATAATACAATTTCAGATACTCTTCCAAGTAATCCTTCTCTACTGGGCAGGCACTCTTGCCGATTTTTCTCAGATAATTACATCCGCCATTACAGTATGGCAGGATTTTGCAGTCTTTACACTCCTCAACCGCAAAAGGGTCCAGACAAGCGCCGGCGTTTTCACAGTCTGCACAGTTATCTTTCCAGACAAACTTGCCCTCTACAATCTGTCCTTTGGCATCCGCTGGGTTATAAGTACGGTCACACTGGTACACATACAAGCCCGGGCCAACTACCTCATTGTGCTTTGAGTATGCGCCGCAATACACGCCAAAATTCTGAAAACAGCTCATATCGCAAATGACAAAGCCTTGGTCCAATGCCCAGTTTGACAGCTCAATCACCCGTTTCATGTAGGTATCAATATCTAGCTCTTCCTCCTTGCAGGGTATGTGGTCATAGCTTGCAATTCTCGAAAAATTAAAACGGATTGGCAAATACTGGTACGAGACAAAGCGCTCAAGGATTTCTTTTGCTTGGTCAATGTTACTCTTGCAAAGGTTGATGTTTATGACGACTGTCGTATGCCTTGTCATTTTGAGCAGATTTTTGACCACCGTCTCTGCGTCATAGTCCTGAGATGGTCTGAGTTTATTGTGAATGTCGCCGAGTCCGACCATAGACGCGTTGACATTGGTCAAGCCATATTGCTCCATCTCCCTGAAAAACCGCTCATCATAGATCGAACCATTGGTTGAAAGCGAATGGCTATAGAGATGCTTCCGGTCTCTGTCCGCTTTCCTGCAAAAGCTCAAAATCTGATTCTTGAGCAGCATCGGCTCTCCGCCAAACCAGTTGATATGAATATTCCGCTGAGGCACTTGGCAAAGATATTGATATAACCCGTCAAAATCCGATTCTGTCATCTCCTCGTACTCAAACTCAAGATTTCTCTGATAACAATAGGTGCACTCGCTATTACATTTCAGGGTACAAAGCACAGTAAGGCTGTACTCACTTACCGCGTTGGCGGACCGCCAGTGCCTATGCTGGATTTCCTTCATTTCATCATGATTGTCGTCCAAGATAAAATGGTCATTGTATAATTTCTGCCAATAAATCGTGTCCTTGTCGTTTGGATTTTCCAGACACTTTATACAGCCCTCTTCGAGCGCTGCGGGAAGGCTCAACAGCGTGTCATTGACCAGATTGTAATACAGAACACAGTTATCAATTTTTGCTGAAATATAGTACTTTGATGTTTTCAAGATCTTTCTCCTTTGTAACTTAGATGACCGAAGCTGTTTGAATGCTTCAAGCCATTTTTGACAGTTCGTATTTGTTGCTTCTATTTTTTTCGTCCCTTTTATTTTATTCATTCCTATTTTGCTAGACGCAGGTATCATTCTCGAATGTTCCTCTGTATAGTATGGATACTGTAACATGACCCTCTCAAAAGTTCAATGCCCAGAGATGTCCAACAAAAAATTTGCTTTTTGGACAACTCTGGGCATTGAACTTATCGCCATTATGCGTTTTAATATAAGTGTCTGAACGAGACCTATAATTCTACATAAGGAACTGCTCTTGAAGAAACTATAAAACTGGCTTAAATATACTATCCATCTACCACTATCAGCGTATCTGTAAACACAATACTTTGCGTTTACAGATGCTCTAATCACCACCGTAATTGATTACTTTCGTGATCGAATTACTTTGCGTAACCTACCTATGAGTATGTATACTGTAGCTGATCCAACCGTTCCTTCAGTGCAGTTCCAAAAACTATATTAAAAGAAAGAAGGATTTACCTATGAAAAAATTAATGAATTTGTCTTTATCACTTGCTTTAGCATTGACATTGTGTACTGCTGTTGCTCCTACTCCTACAGTTGATTTTGGTGAGGGTGAGGTTACTGAGGAAGAGGGTGTTATGCCGTTGAGTGATATGGAGCCGGGAACAGAACTCCACTTTTAATAAATTACAACTGCTGAATTCTCTTTTTAATAGTTTCTTCTTTAATCGTATTCTTGCTAATTTGAAATAGTACCATACACTTATTCAAATAATTTTTTTCTTCATATCCCTCGTCTACAGGGATATTTTTCTTTTTACATTCATTGTTATTCCATGTGATATTATACAAGTTAAACTCTATTAAATTCATTCTGTAACAATAAATACATTCTGTCATAATCCTTAAACTAATCGCATTTGATTTAGTGTATTCTCCCCTACTCCCATATGTATTTGCTACATTTGTCATAATAATTTCCCACAATGCTATATGCTCTAAAATTCCATCATCCTTTTTCATCTGATTACACAAATCTATGAGCATGTCAAATGTGAAAGTTGAACTCAAATCCTTCATATAAACAGCTATATTGAGCAAACATAATATTTCTGAATTTGTCAAATATTTCTCTCCACTTCCTTCAGTTGCTTCATATGGTATTGTATATTCTAATATGTTTTTAAATTGTTTACTTGCTTCATACTTTGTAATCTTATCCTTACCAAGACTTACATTTAATTCTATTCTCTCAAAAAACTGCTTGTTAATTGGATTATTCAATGATATATACTGACCTACCTCTACTAAAAGTTTATCAATTCTGTCAAATTCACAATTATTTACACACCTGACAATTTCATCAATAATTGTAAACGCCCTAACATCATCTGTAACAACCTGTAATCTCTGATACTCGCCAGACAAATTCATCTTCTCAAACAGCAACCTCACTACCTCGATATGCGGTTTTGTCTTATTTGCCTCTAACCTGCCGATTGTCTTTTCAGAACAAATTCCCTCGCAGAGCTTCTTTTTGGTGAGTCCGAGCATCTCGCGCCTTCTTCTGATCACATCACTGATGCAGTAAGCTTCTTTCTGTTGATACAGATAACATGAACTTTCCATTCTTCTGTGTGTTCCGCAGAGATTGTGCACAAAATCCAGTGCCTCTAACCACTCCGCCGTCGTGTGAATACTGTTTTCTAACGTCTGCTTGGTAATTGCGCCTTTGCTGTCGCCAACTTTATGATACAGTTTTGTCATTCCCTCTTTCTTGATTTCCAGAAGTTCCCATAAATAGTACATTCTGCCTGCTGTGCGCAGCTGTTCGATGCCATCGTTGCAGAGTCTGAGGGTCCGCGTCCAGTCACGCGCTGCTTCCGGTGTGCTGATATACAGGTAATAAACCACTTTCGGATAGATCTTCACATAACTGTATATATCAAACATGTCACTTTTGATGTACGTCAAAATTTCTTCACACCGTGACGCCAGCTTTTCCGGGTGGCAGTACTTTGTGTATTCCAGTATCATATCCAGCTCGTGCACTGAAAGACAGAGTTTACCCACCGCCCGCTCATCAATCTCCGGAACGGTCAGTTTGACTGCCTTTTCACACATTTGTGCGATCAAATCTGGCGGTTCATGCCGCTTCTGCATCATCTGTGCCCTCATAACCAGCTCAAACTGTTTTCCTAATTTATCCGTCTCATCTGTCTCATCATAATATTTTAATAAATTTTCCGCCGTCTCATAATTTGACTTTTCAATGGCATTGACAATTCCCTGCTTTCTCTTCCACACAAGATAATCTTCGTAAAACAGAAAGTTTTCATAGCCATCGCTACAGACGCCAAGCCTTGCCAGAATCCTGTCGCGAAGTTCTTTATCCGGGAATCTTTCTCCTCTTTCGATTCTACCAATCATACTAAAAGAACAGATGCCCTCGCACAAATCTTCCAACGTAATATTCTGTATTTCACGCGCTTTTCTCACAAGTGTCGGAAAATCCCACAAATCTAGAGCCTGCAATTGATAGTGCTTTTTACTGATTCCCATATCATTTATTTCCTTTACTTCACAATTCATCTTTCGTATGGCGCGTCTATGCACCCTTTTCATTCTACTATGTAATTTTATTTACAGTGTATCATAAATGGCCGTCACGCGAGACGATGATAACTACAGCACAAAAGCCTGCTTTATAAGTATAATACCTATAAAGCAGACTTCTGTCAAACGCTATCATGTTATAACTTCTTCTATTATAAATACTTCTTTAAGATTTCTACCTTGTCAAGCTTTTCCCATGGCAAATCAAGATCATTGCGGCCAAAATGCCCATACGCTGCGGTCTGCTTGTAGATTGGTCTTCTGAGATCCAGCATCTCGATGATTCCTGCCGGACGCAGATCAAAGTTCTCGCGCACGATCTCAACCAGCTTCTCACTGTCAAGTTTGCCTGTGCCAAATGTATCCACATTGATAGAAGTAGGCTGCGCGACGCCGATTGCGTAGGAAAGCTGAATCTCACACTTGTCAGCAAGACCTGCTGCCACCAGATTTTTTGCTACGTATCTGGCTGCATAAGCACCGCTCCTGTCCACCTTGGTGCAGTCCTTTCCAGAAAAAGCACCGCCGCCGTGACGCGCATATCCACCGTATGTATCCACGATGATCTTGCGTCCTGTCAGACCTGCATCGCCGTGCGGTCCGCCAATGACAAAACGCCCTGTAGGGTTGATGAAAAACTTGGTATCTGCATCGACTAATTCCTGCGGCAGAATCGCATCAAACACATGCTTCTTGATATCTGCATGAATCTGCTCCTGTGTCACATCTTCATCATGCTGCGTGGAGAGCACGACCGCCTCAAGGCGCTTGGGTTTGCCGTTCTCATCATACTCTACAGACACCTGTGTCTTTCCATCGGGTCTTAAATACTTTAAGGTGCCGTCCTTGCGCACTTTGGTAAGCTGTAATGCGAGCTTATGTGCGAGTGAAATAGGATAAGGCATATACTCCTCTGTCTCGTTGGTCGCATAGCCAAACATCATACCCTGATCGCCTGCGCCGATCGCCTCAATCTCAGCATCGCTCATCTGCTTTGCCTCGAGTGCCTTGTCCACACCCATTGCGATATCGCCAGACTGCTCGTCGATTGCTGTAAATACCGCACAGGTATTTCCATCAAAACCATACGCAGACTTGTCATATCCGATTTCTTTCACGGTATCGCGCACAATCTTTGGAATGTCCACATATGCCTTTGTTGTAATCTCGCCGGTTACAAGCACAAATCCGGTACAGGTTGCTGTCTCACAGGCAACGCGGCTCATGGGGTCCTGCTCCATCAGCGCATCGAGAATGGCGTCAGAAATCGCGTCACACACCTTGTCAGGATGTCCTTCAGTTACTGATTCTGAAGTAAATAAAAGTTTTTCCATTTGTACTTCCTCCTAAAAAAATTCCGCTTACTCGACTGAATAAGCGGAAGTGATTGGTTTCCCGATAATCAAATCCTCTTATTGTTCGAACTATTGCTACTGTACTTGCCGCAAATAGTAACTCGCTCAGGTTGGCACCTTCCGTCAGATTAACGGGGTTGCCGTAGCTTCACAGGTCCTTTGTACCTCCACCACTCTGAATAAGAGTTTCATACTATAACTCACAATATTGAATTTTCATATCAGTTACATCATATACTGATTTGTCTGTCCTGTCAACTGGAAAATTTACTTATTCAATATTTTATTCAATATTTTTATTGGATATTTTAACATCTTTTGTAGCACCCAAATACAAATTACATTTTTGCCTTTTCCAACATACGCTTCACATAGATCCCCGTATATGAATTGGGGCAATCCGCAATATGCTCTGGTGTGCCCTCCGCAATCACAGTGCCGCCGCCATCGCCGCCCTCTGGCCCGATGTCAATAATATAATCTGCGGTCTTGATTACGTCCAGATTATGCTCGATGACAATTACTGTATTGCCGCCCTCCGCAAGACGCTGCAAAATCTCGACAAGTTTGTGAACATCTGCAAAATGAAGCCCTGTCGTCGGCTCGTCCAAAATGTAAATGGTCTTTCCTGTACTTCTGCGGCTTAGTTCTGTCGCGAGCTTAATGCGCTGTGCCTCGCCTCCCGACAGGGTTGTTGAGGGCTGGCCTAATCTGATATAAGAAAGTCCCACGTCATACAGCGTCTCTATCTTTCTTTTAATAGAAGGAACAGCTTCAAAGAAGGTCAACGCCTCCTCGACAGTCATATCCAGTACATCATAGATGCTCTTGCCCTTATACTTTACGTCCAGTGTCTCACGGTTGTAGCGTTTTCCCTGACAGACCTCGCAGGGCACATACACATCTGGCAGAAAATGCATTTCAATCTTAATGATGCCATCGCCGCCGCACGCCTCGCAGCGTCCGCCCTTGACATTAAAGCTAAAACGCCCCTTGCTGTAGCCTTTTGCCTTTGCATCGACCGTTGATGCAAATAAATCCCGAATCTGGTCAAACACGCCCGTGTACGTGGCGGGGTTTGAGCGCGGCGTCCTGCCAATCGGGGACTGATCAATTGCAATTACCTTGTCCAACTGCTCAACGCCTTCTATTTTCTTGAATTTACCGGGAATCGTGCGCGCCCTGTTAAGCATTTTTGCCAGATATTTGTATAATATCTCGTTTACCAGCGAAGATTTGCCCGAACCAGACACCCCTGTGACACAGGTAAACACGCCGAGCGGGAACTTTACAGTGATATCCTTGAGATTATTTTCCGCCGCGCCCTTTACCGTCAGCCAGCCATTCGGCTTGCGCCTTTTCTCTGGCACGGGAATCCGCAGTCTGCCGCTTAGATACTGGCCAGTGATGGACTCCGGCACCTGCATGATCTCCTCCGCGGTTCCCTGCGCGATCACTTCTCCGCCGTGTTCTCCGGCCCCGGGGCCAATATCAATCACATGGTCCGCCGCCATCATGGTATCCTCGTCGTGCTCCACAACCAGCAGTGTATTTCCCAGATCTTGCAGATTGCGCAGGGCAGAGAGCAGTTTGTCATTGTCCCGCTGATGCAGTCCGATACTCGGCTCGTCCAAAATATAGCACACGCCGACCAAGCCAGAGCCAATCTGCGTCGCAAGGCGGATACGCTGCGCCTCGCCGCCTGACAGGGAAGCCGTGCCACGCGACAGGCACAGATATTCCAGTCCCACACTCGCAAGAAATCCAACGCGCGCGCGAATTTCTTTTAATATGCGTTTTCCGATTAGCTGCTGCTGCGGTGTCAGCTCCATCGTCTCCAGAAATTTATATAGATTTGTGATCGACATGGAGGTAATCTCATAAATATTTTTATCGCAGACTGTCACCGCCAGCGATGTCTTTTTCAGACGCCTTCCGCCGCACTCTTTGCAGGGCGTGATGCGCATAAAGGTTTCATACTCCTGCTTGATTGTCTCCGAGGAGGTCTCTCTGTATCTGCGCTCTACATTTTTGAGCAGTCCTTCGAATGCCACAGGGTATGTGCCCTCGCCGCGCTGTCCCTTGTAATATACGGTGACTTCCTTCCCTTTTGTCCCGTTTACCAGCACGTCCTTCACCTTATCAGACAATTCTTCAAACGGCGTATCGAGCGAAAAATCATACGCTTTGCACAGAGCCTGCAAAATCGCATTGGTGAAACTGTTCTTATCGGCGCACGACTGCCAGCCCATGACCGTGATTGCGCCCTGATTGATGCTAAGGCTTTTGTCTGGTATGATTAAGTCCATATCAAACTCCATTTTATACCCAAGTCCAAAACACTCTGGGCAGGCGCCAAAAGGATTGTTGAACGAAAAACTTCTTGGCTCAACTTCATCAATGCTGATATTACAGTCTGGACATGCAAAGCTGTCTGAAAAATTCATCATCTCGCCGCCAATCACGTCCACCATCAAAAGCCCGTCAGAAAGCGCCATGACATTTTCAATGGAATCGGTCAGTCTGCGCTCAACGCCTTCTTTCACGGCGATTCTGTCCACAATGATTTCAATATTGTGCTTGATATTTTTCTCAAGTTTGATTTCCTCAGACAAATCATACAGATTTCCATCTATGCGGACGCGCACATATCCGCTCTTTTTTGCCCGGTCAAGCACTTTGGCATGTTCTCCCTTTCTGCCGCGCACCACAGGCGCTAACAGCTGAAGTTTTGTGCCCTGCGGCAGCTCCATAATCTGATCAACCATCTGATCTACCGTCTGGCGCTTGATTTCCCTGCCGCAGTTTGGGCAGTGTGGTATCCCAATGCGCGCGTACAAAAGCCTGAAATAATCATAGATTTCTGTCACGGTACCGACTGTTGAGCGCGGATTGCGGTTTGTGGACTTCTGATCTATTGAAATCGCAGGCGAAAGCCCATCAATGCGCTCTACATTGGGCTTCTCCATCTGTCCCAAAAACTGTCTTGCATAGGAGGACAAAGATTCCATATACCGTCTCTGCCCTTCTGCATAGATGGTATCAAATGCAAGGGACGATTTGCCAGAGCCGGACAGCCCTGTCAGCACGACAAACTTATTTCTGGGAATATCCAAGTCGATGTTTTTGAGATTGTGTTCATTTGCCCCGCGAATCTTGATCACTTCGCCTTTCGGAAGCATTTTCAGTTGTTCTTTGTCCATTTTTGTACCATACCTTTCTATATAATGCACTCTCGATACAGCCTGCACATACTGTCAAAGCCCGCCTGTCAAATCCTGTAGCTGTTTTTTGAGTTCCATCATCTTGTCGCGCAACTCCATCGCCGCCTCAAAGTTAAGGTCTGCTGCTGCCTTACGCATATTTTTCTCAACGGTGTCGATAAGCTTTTTGAGTTCCTTCTCATTCATGGACTCTGGATCTTTTGCAAATGCCTGCTCTTCCTTTGCAACTGCTTTCGAGATACTGATTAAATCCCTTACTGCCTTCTTGATAGTCTGCGGGGTAATGCCATGCTCATCATTGTATTTCTGCTGAATCGCGCGCCTTCTTGCCGTCTCATCGAGTGTCACCTGCATCGAATCGGTAATGGTGTCAGCATACATCACCACATGCCCCTCCGCATTTCTCGCAGCACGCCCGACAGTCTGTATCAAGGAAGTCGCTGAGCGCAGAAAGCCCTCCTTGTCCGCATCCAGTACCGCCACAAGCGAGATTTCTGGAATGTCAAGTCCCTCTCGCAGCAGATTGATGCCGACGAGCACATCAAACACATCCAGACGCATATCGCGGATAATCTGGGCGCGCTCAAGCGTGTCAATATCTGAGTGGAGATATTTCACGCGCACACCGACTTCGGACATATACTTGGTCAAATCCTCCGCCATGCGCTTTGTCAGCGTTGTCACGAGCACTTTGTTGTGCTTTGCAGTCTCCGCATTGATTCGGGCGATCAAATCGTCAATCTGCCCCTCTACAGGATGGATCTCAATCTCCGGGTCAAGCAGTCCTGTCGGACGGATAATCTGCTCGGCGCGCAGCAGCTCATGCTGCTTCTCGTACTCATTGGGCGTCGCTGATACGAAGAGCATCTGGTCTATTTTCTGCTCAAATTCTTCAAACCGCAGCGGTCTATTGTCCAGCGCCGACGGAAGCCTAAAGCCATATTCCACCAATGTTGTTTTCCGCGAGCGGTCGCCGGCATACATTCCCCGAATCTGTGGTATCGTCATATGCGACTCGTCTATAATTATCAGAAAGTCCTCTGTGAAGAAATCCATAAGGCAGTACGGCGGTTCGCCCTCCTCCGAGCCGTTCAGATGCCTCGAATAGTTTTCAATGCCAGAACAAAAGCCTGTCTCACGAAGCATCTCTATGTCAAAGTTCGTCCGTTCTGATATGCGCTGTGCCTCCAAGAGCTTGTCCTCGCTCTTAAAATAGCGCACGCGCTCTTTCATTTCCTCCTCAATGTCCACGCAAGCCTTTGCAATCCGCTCTGGCGCCACGACATAATGTGACGCTGGAAAAATTGTCGTATGCTCTAGTGTGGCATTGACCTTGTTTGTGAGCGGGTCAATCTCTGCGATGCGGTCGATCTCGTCTCCGAAAAATTCCACACGAATCAGATAGTCGCCGCCCTGTGCCGGATGGATATCCACCACGTCGCCGTGCACACGAAACCGTCCTCTGTCAAGGTCCAAATCGTTTCGGTCATACTGCATCTCAATCAGCGCATGAATGACTTCATCTCTGTCTTTTGCCATGCCGGGACGCAGGGAGAGCATCATTCCTTGATACTCGTCGGGACTGCCCAAACCGTAGATGCAGGACACACTGGCAACCACCACGACATCGCGGCGCTCTGTGAGAGATGCCGTCGCGGACAGCCTTAGCTTGTCAATCTCATCATTCACAGCGGAATCCTTGGCAATATAGGTATCCGAAGATGGGATGTACGCCTCTGGCTGATAATAATCATAGTAGGAGACAAAATATTCTACCGCATTCTCAGGGAAAAATTCTTTAAACTCACCGTAAAGCTGTCCCGCGAGGGTTTTATTGTGCGCTATTACCAACGTGGGCTTCTGTAATGCCTGTATGATATTTGCCATTGTGAAGGTCTTGCCGGAACCCGTGACGCCTAGTAATGTCTGGAATTGGTTGCCCTCCTTGAAGCCCTTTACAAGCTCTGCGATCGCCTCGGGCTGGTCGCCGGTGGGCTGGTATTCACTGTGCAGTTTGAACAACATTGGACTTGATTCACCTCCATAATTTGAGTGCGAATGGAATATTCGCATTGTATTCTGTTTGATTAGGTACAAATTCATCATCACTTCGCATTCAGCTTTTTCGTCATATTGCACCAAAGCTTCTCACGGTGAATGAACGTCAACTATCCGCTCTATGAAGAAGATAAAATCATATGTTTGCCAAATAGAATGATATCACAGAATCAAACATTTGTACAGATCTAAAACAGAAAAAATACAAATATTTGTTCACCAAATTATATCTATATCCGAATACCTTACAGCAATGATTTCACTTCGGCGCAGCCCCTTTAAAACAGTAAATAATACCTGCGAATGTTTTCTTGCATGTCTCATGATGATACAGAAGTGATCATTCTATTTCCCAATTTGGGCTTCATATAAATACAGTAAAACAATATAGCTGAATACATATAAAAAGGACCAGAAATTTTCTGCTCCTTGATATTTTTAGATTTACTTTATTTTACAAGTTTAACCTTCTCCAAACCCAGCTTTTTCTGGATTCCTTTAACTTGTCCCTATCACAACACCGGCATCTGCCTCTAAGCATTTGCATATAATGCACTCTCTGCTTTTTCATATTCCGCTTCTGTATATCCCATAGATAATATCTGCTCCCTTGTAATATTCGCTCTGATCATTCTCTCAATAGCCTCTATTCTTCCCTCTATTTTTCCCTCTATTCTTCCCTCTATTCTTCCCTCTATTCTTCCCTCTGTTTTTCCCTCTATTCTTGCTCGTTCACTAATACTCTCTGACCAATTACACATAATCTGGATTCTCCTTTCCAATTCAGCAGTCATTGTCATTCCATATTCATCTGCCAAGATACGTTTCTTCTCTGATGCGTCTTTGTTGGAAACTAACTCTTCCAGCATAGCGATCAATACGTTCTTAGATTTTCTTATAACTTTTCCAGAAGAACTATCTGCCCCACTCCTGATATTGACAATAATGCCTTTCATCAGATCTGTATGATATGAATTTTTCTTATTCCCGAAAACTGTTTTTCTGTCAAACCCAATTTCTTCGATAGAATCTTCTGTTTCCTTGCTATCCATACATATCCAGATACTCCGGACTTTTTTCAAATTATCAAAGTCACTATGGAAAAATTCTGTCTGTTTCTGTGCCGAAATCATTCTTGCAAGATAGAACACGATCCTATTCTCCAAATGGTATCCCAGCTTGCCGGAATCTGTTGACTTCTGCGCCTCAATATTGATAAGAATCTTCATCTCTTTTTCCTTGAGGTACACAGTAAAACGGATATCATAAAAGATAATGCCCTCTCCCGGAATATTATCTTCCGTCATTGTTCCTTTTACTCGTCCGAGATTGGAAAGTCCTGCATCAACTGGTCTTGTTCCGATTTCAATATCATCGCCAATACAGCCAAGGATATCTTCAATCTCCATGTCCCGGAACTCTTCAACGGTATACTTCAAAATCCGTGACAGTATCTGCTTGTCTGCAAGCAGATATTTTACATTTGTATCATATGCAGAACCAGCGTCGTTCGTTGCATTGACTGTCTGTGCTAAATTTGTCTCTATCATTGGCTCTCCCTCTTTTCATTTTATGTGATAGAAATGATAAAATCAACCGCTTCTCGATAAATTGCACGACAAACGAAAAAATGAACAGTTTAAACAAATGGACTACATGAAATAAAACGTCAACTATCCGATCTACGAAGAAGATAAAATCATATGTTTGCTAAATAGAATGATATCACAGAACCAAACGTTTGTACAGATCTAAAACAGAAAAAATACAAATATCCGTTCACCAATTTTTTCTAAAGATGAAAAATCTGGCTGCTATAGAAACATAAAATCAATTATAAGCAAATGTTGTAAATTGTTGCTTTATTTCTGTTTTTTCGATTCTCCTATTGACACTTTTCGACAATTGAGCTATACTATTCCAGAAAACTTTATAAAAATTTTATAAAAAGGAGTGTTTTAATATGATTCAGCAAAGAAACATTGCATTGTGTATTATTTTATCCATCGTTACCTGTGGAATCTATGGGCTGTACTGGTATGCCTGCCTGACAAACGACACCAATACTGCTGCGGGGACAGAGGGACCGTCTGGCGCTGTCACGGTTATTTTGACCATCGTTACCTGCAACATCTATGCACTTTATTGGGCCTACAAGCAGGGTGAGAAGATTGATATCATCAAGCAGAAGCATGGCCAGCCTTCCAGCAACAGCAATATTCTGTATCTTATTCTCTGCCTGCTGATTCCAGTTGTAGCGTGGGCATTGATGCAGAATGAGTTAAATAATTTTGCGAATTAGTACACAGGCAATATGATCAGAAAACGGCTGTTTCAGGTTCTTCGCAGCGGACTTCTCCTTCTGTGTATTGGGATACTCTATAGTATTTTTCTACAATGGACGGGCATCGGGCTTATTTGTCCTGTCTATTTTCTGACAGGCTTAAAATGTCCGGGCTGCGGCGTCTCACATATGTGTATTGCCTTGATGCAGTTCGATTTTGTGACAGCCTTTCAGGCAAATCCGGTCCTGCTGCTGCTGAGCCCTGTGCTGGCAGTAGTAGGACTTCAATATTTAATGCATTACATCAAAACAGGGCGCTGGCAGATGCGCCCTGTACAAAATTATATTTTGTGGTTCTGTATTGCAGTTTTCATTCTATATGGTATTGGAAGGAACTTGACTTCACTTCCAATCAAGTAGAGAAGATTACCGCCATGATTACGCTGTGCTGCGCATGGAAAAATAAATACTTATGAAAAAACAAAAATAATATGCTCATTTCCGCAAGAGCGCAGCGCCTGCATCAAGGAGCAAATACCCTTGGTCGTCTCTCCCTGCGCATCTGTCATAACGACAACCATGTCATATGTTTGCAGATCGTAAACATATGTTTTGCGTTTGTCGTCGTAGAAACTGACCAGCTCATATCTGGTATGAAATGGATAGTCTCGTTCTTCGCTCACGGCAATCGGGCTTCTGGTCGTCGCGTGAAACCACACATTTTTTCCCTGCATTTCTAATTTTGAGGCTGTATACAATGCCGGATACATAAATTCTTCGGTGCCGAGCACCAGTATTTTCTGTGCACGCTTTAAATCAATCTGGCTTGTCAAATCTTGATACAAAGACTCACAGTATTGTTGATATAAAGCCGCACTGACGATACGTCTCGCATTCATCTGCTTTTTGGCACAGATCATTTTAGGCTTCACTTGTTCTGTAGCATGAATCGCCGCTGCGTTATCCCTGCAATCGACATATACCCCATTCCCCTTGTAGGAAGCTGCGATCTGTGTATACGCAACGTGTTCTGTCTTGACAAGCCAGAACAGTTCGATTCCGCAGTCCTTATAGGTGTCAAGCGCTGTTTTGTCCATGCCATTTAATATAGAAGCAACACAATATTTGAGGTGTTTGGGATACTGCTTTTTTAGAATCTCAATGATATTGAGAATCGTTCTGCCTGTCGTAACCTCGTCCTCCACAAATAAAATCCTGTCAATGTTCCCAAGCGCGGTATCCATATCATTTTTGACGAGCTTCTGCTCGGTGGCGTGACTGTGTTCCTCTGAGAAATAGAGATACTTGGCATCGGGCACAAGCTCTCTTGTCGTCTGTATATAGTCCGCGCCAAGTTCTGCTGCCACTGCCACACCGATTGCCGTCGCGGTCTCCGCAAAGCCGATTACCAGCAGCCGTTCCTCCTCAAACGACGTGCGCAGCGTATCTGCCAGCGCACAAAACATCGCAAGCGCTTCATGCGGCTTTACAGGAATGTGTTTTCCCTGGAATCTGTTCACTACCAAATAGGTTCTTTTGGGATTGTTCTCCCTCTTGGCGATTCGCACCAGATTTTGTTCTGTATATACCATTTCTTCGTTCCTTCTGCATAATATATTTTTATAATGATATTTTTTATTATACTACCATCTAATCTGATAAAAAAGCATATTTTATGAAAATCTTTTTTCTCAAAAGCTTTTTCATCAGATGCTTTTTTCCGTTCTTGTAAACACAATCTCCTAATGGTATAATGTACACGATAAAAGTCATCACAGATGCAGCACACATGATGCATGAATGATGACGTGATTCGATGCAGAAGCGAAAGGAGGACTATTATGCCCGAAAACTGCTTGATTGCCAGAGGCGCACAGGTTATCGGAAAGGTGAATCTCGGAGAAAATGTAGGAATTTGGTACAACGCGGTTGTCCGCGGTGACACCAATACCATCACGATCGGGGACAACAGCAACATACAGGACAATGCCACCCTGCACACAGACGCAGCGTTCCCCGTTCAAATCGGCGTTGGCGTCACCATCGGACACAATGCCATTGTTCATGGATGTACCATCGGGGACAACACGGTCATTGGCATGGGCAGCATTGTCCTGAGCGGCGCCGTGATTGGCAGTAACTGCATTATCGGCGCCGGCTCGCTTGTCACTGGCAAGATGCATATTCCTGACAACACCCTTGCCTTTGGCAATCCCGCCAAAATTATCCGGGCTGTCACCGCAGCGGAAGCCGATGCAAATCGGGAAAATGCCGCGCATTATGTGGATTTGATGTCTGCTCAATAAATGTACCGCTCTCCCTTATCGCAAAAGCTCCGCGTTCTTTTTCCAATTCTCGTCCCGTTCCTCGCTCGATGCGGCGACCTGCGAGAGCTGTAACACTATCTCACTAAAATATCGCGGCGGAACCTCCTTGAGCCGGTATGCCTTCTTTTGATCTGCCTCGTCGTAGACATAGCTGCCGCGCTCTACGGTTCCTGCCTTGTAAAATCTCGCATCATACAGTGTCACCTTCTCATAATACCCAACGATGGCGTTGCCGGAAAAATGCAGCTCCACCCCCATGCCAAGCTCGGTATCTTCGCGGTAATACGTGTCAAAGAAACCGCCGTCCTGCACAGAGCCATGATACCAGCCAAGCCCGGTCAGCTTCCCATTCAGGGCGCGGTCATTGACAATGCAGCCGCCAAATCTCACCATACTCCTGTGGTCTGCCTCCTCCTTCGTCACATTGTAAATCTCCCTGTCAAGCTGTCTGACGGGCTGCGTGATCTCATAGTCTGAAAGCTGCTCTCTCCACGCTGCCTTTTCCTCATCTGTAAGCTCGATTGGATGCACAAGACTGATGCGCGCCTGTTCGGGCAATGTGAACTCCTCCTCGTCCTGCGTATTAAAAGTACCGTCCTCCATATAGCGGAAGCTGTGTATCAGCTTGCTGCCCTCATACACGCCCCAGATCAAGCCGATCGCAAACTGGTGCATCAGCGGGTTTTTGACAAACAGGTTTGTCCAAGCCTCCACACTCCATTCCCGCTTTGCAGACAGTGCGTATTCCAGACGTGCCTTCTGGCTGCTGACCGTCGTTTTCAACTGCTTTTTCATCTGCTTAAAGGCGTCGTACGCGGCTGCCGCCTTCGTCTCATCGTCCTTCTTTCCCGGCGCGGGCAGGTTCTTTACTTTCTTTCCGCTCTGGTCGTACACCTCCAAATCGAGCGCGGGCGTGATCATCACCTTGAAAGTGCGCTCTCCATAGTCAAAAGTCCGCTGCATTGTCTCATCAAAGCCAAGATTGGGCACAATGCGGTCTGAGAGCTCTTCGCGCGTGATGCCAAGCTCAGCGGCTGCAAATTCAAGCGCATCTCCTGCGGCGTTTTTGATCTGTCTGAACTTAAACTTTCTGGCGATGCTATCCACCAAAAGCAATGCGCGCGGCGACGGATTCAGCGCAAGCGCCTTCACCGCCTCCGCTGCGATCGCTCCCCGCGCCATCTGCGGCCACTCCTGAAGCGCATGCTGCAGCTTTTGAATGATTTCTTCTCCGCCGTGAATGGACGCCGCATAGAGCACCCAGCGTTTCCTGGCGTCTGAACCTGCCTCCATCCATTTGTCAAACAGCTCGTTCACATAGCGGGCAAGCTCGGCGGTATTTAACGCTTTTGCCAGCAGTATTGCATTTTTGTTGACACCGCCTTTCTCCTGAAGTGCATAACACAAAAGTACCGCCTGTAAATACGCCTCGGAAGCCTCCTCCCCTGTCGTTTGATGCACCGCGGAAAATGGTGTCGCATACGCCCACGCAAGACTTCTCTTGCGTCCGCCGCGGTGCACCTGCTCTACAAGCTCTTGTTCGGAGAGCGGTTTGCTGTCAGAACCGCTCTCTTCTATATTTAGTGCCGCCTGCATCAATGCCAGCACCTTGGCGTTCTTTTCCTTGTCCATCGCCTGCAGCAGCACATCATTAAAACCGCCGCCCTTTTGCTGCCAATGGGTCAGGACTTGAACCGCCGTCTCCCGCTGCGCCGCTTTTTTGGCCTGCAACAGTATCTTGATATCCTCCGCCCATGCCGTCTGTTCATAGAGAATATCCAGCAGCGCGCCCTTCACAAGCTTTGAACTGTCCCCCGCATAGCCAAGGATTTCCTGTTTATTCTGAGCGGCATTCTTTTGCAGCACGCGCAGCGCAAGATACCGCCCCTCCGCCCCCGCCTGTGAGAAAGCGTCGAGTGTCTCCTGCCTTTTTGTGCGCAGATATTCCGCAAATACCTCCTCTGCCCCCTCCAGCACTGTCGAAGCTGCGCAGCCTGTGTAGTACTCTCCGCCCTTATAGAGCAGGGAAAAACCGGAAATCTGATGCACCATGTCGAGCTGTTCGCCGTCTAGCACTGCAAAAAGCTCTTTCACTCCGTTTGCGGTTCTCCTGTCCAGCTTCATGTAGCAGCAGCCGCCGATCACCAGAAAAACCTTGCATCGGTTGATAAACTCCTGATCATTGCAGTGTCTCTGGTATTTGTACAGCGCATTTGATGGGTGATACCCAAATTGCATTCCCTCCACATATTCCGCTTCATAAGGATACAGCGCTGATACGGCGCATTTTCCCCTCAAATACTCCTTTGCCAGATCTGCGTGCACTACATTTGGCACCAGCTCTGAGATCATCCGCTCATGATTGGGCTTCTTGCTGCCAATCACCTGCTGGTATAATGCGGGATTTTCCTGTTTCAGCAAATCTTTTAAAAACAAAACTGCCCCCTCCGCATCACATTCATGCCAGTATTGATGCCTGTAGCTCCTGCTCACCGCTTGATACTGCTTTGCATTCAGCGCCCGGAGATAGCACTCTGGATGCTTCGCAAGCTGCCGCTTTAGAATGGGTGTGCTCTCTGTAACTGCAGCCCAGCGAATATAGGTTTCCGGGTCGATTCCAAACAGTTCGTCATACTCTGCGCCGGCGGCTTTGATGCTCTGGCTCTCCTCCATATATGCGTAGTTCAGCGAGAACAGCGCCTCATTCGCATCGAAGGCAACACACGCCCTGACAATATTGCGCAGTATGTCCGAGAGCCTGAAATTCAAGTATGCTGTGCTGCCGATAAAATGAAACAGCATCCAGAGCTCATTCTTTCCTTTGTTGCAGCCGCCCACACTGTCTGCCATATTTTTTGTGAGCTGCCCGCTGCGCACAGCGTCTACTACTTGTTGGTGCGCACCATATCCCTTTTGAACAAGCCATACATGAAGAACGCCCAGCAGCAGATTTTCATAGATCTCCATCAGCGCGGCATCTTCTTGGATCATATCTGATGCGCTGTCAGCGTTCGGATACTTTACGCTAAAATACACGGACAATACATTCAGGGCATACCGCTGCCCTTCCTCCCCGAGAAGCGGCTCAACGAGACTTTTTAGCACCTCCGGGCTATTCTGTGCCATTTTCAACATATTCTGACGCTGTCCCGGCGTCAGTGTGTACGTCGTTTTTTCGCCGCTGTCCATCCAGAGCACGAACCTTTTATAGAGCGCAAACGTCTTATTTTCGATCACTTCACTGAGACACCTATGAAATACATTCGCACAAGAGCCGTGTCCAATGGCGTACAATACGTTGAACAGGCGCGTTTGGAAGGAAGTATTCATCAATTTTTCAGCCTGCTGTGGTATTTCGTGTGATATGATGGCAAAACGCATCGGCTCAAACTGGTCCAGCACCTCGTCACCCGTCTCACCTTTCATGTACGGTATTGCAAGCGTGCGATTCTGCGTAGAGATATTCAGTTTTTCGAATAATTCCAGCACCTCCTCCACCTGCTCATTGTCTGCATTGATCATCATCATAAAATCCCCCTTTTCCACAAAACTAATGTTTATCAGGTATGAACTCAAATCAGCCACGCGTCTTTGCGCCAGTCCTCATCGCGTCTCTGGCTCGATGCGGTCGCCTTGGTAAGCTGCAAGACAATCTCGCTGAAATACCGCGCCGGAATATCTTTTAACTCATATGCTTTCTCTTTGTCCGCCTCATCATAGACATAGCTGCCGCGCGCCACGCTGCCTGCCTTGTAAAATCGCACATCATAGACTGTCACGTCCTCGTCCATCAGACCGACATACGCGCCGGAAAAATGCAGCTCTACACCAATGCCAACCTCCGGGTCCTCGCGGTAATAGGTGTGAAATCCGCCTGCATCTTGCACGGAGCCGCGATACCAGCCAAGCCCGATCAGCTTGCCATTCAGAGAAAAATCATTTAAGACATATCCGCCAAAACGCTCTAGGCTCTTGTGGTTTGCTTCCTCCTCGGTCCTGTCATAGACTGCCCTGTCAATCTGGTCGATGGGCTGCGTGATCTCATAGTCTGAAAGCTGCTCTCTCCACGCCGCCTTTTCCTCGTCTGTAAGCTCGATCGGATGTACAAGGCTGATGCGCGCGCCGTCTGGCAGCGTGTACTCCTCCTCGTCCTGCGTGTTAAAAGAGCCGTCCTCCATATAGCGGAAGCTCTGCACCAGCCGTTCGCCCTCGTAGATTCCCCAGATTAAGCCGATTGCAAACTGATGCATGAGTGGGTTTTTGACAAACAGGTTTGTCCAAGCCTCCGCACACCATTCCCGCTTTGCGGACAGTGCGTATTCCAGACGTGCCTTCTGGCTGCTGACCGTCGTTTTTAGCTGCTTTTTCAACTGCTTAAAGGCGTCGTATGCGGCGGCTGACTTTGTCTCATCATCTTTCTTTCCCGGCGCAGGCAGATTCTTTAATTTCTTTCCACTCTGGTCATACACCTCCAAGTCGAGCGCGGGCGTGAGCATCACCTTGAAGGTGCGCTCTCCATAGTCAAAAATCTGCTGCATCGTCTCGTCAAAGCCGAGATTGGGCACAATGCGGTCTGAGAGCTCTTCGCGCGTGATGCCAAGCTCGTGCGCCGCAAATTCAAGCGCCGATACCGCAGCCGCCCTCACCTGCTTGAACTTAAACTTCCGCGCAATGCCGTCCACCAGGAGCAGTGCGCGCGGTGACGGGTTCAGTGCAAGCGCCTTCACCGCCTCCGACGCGATCGCGCCCCGCGCCGCCTGCGGCCACTCCTGTATGTGGTGCTGTAGCTTTTGAATGATCTCCTCGCCGCCGTGGATAGCCGCCGCATACAGCACCCATCGCTTTTTGGACTCCGCACCTGCCGCAAACCATCTGTCAAACAGCTCATTGACATAGAACGCAAACTCTGATGTCTCAAGCTCATCTGCCAGCAGACTGGCATTCTTATTGACACCGTTCTGGTCCTGCGATACATAGCACAAGAGAATTGCCTGCAAATATGCTTCCTCTGCCTCCGCGCCATTTTTGTCATGAACAGCCTCAAAGGGCTGCTCATACGCCCACGCCAGACTCTTCTTTTTGCCGCCCTTATGTAACTGCTTTACCAGCTCCTCCTTCGAGAGCGTCTCCTCAGGCTGGTCGTTTTCCTGTATATTGAGCGCGCCTTGCAGCAGCGTCAGCACCTTTGCATTTTTCTCCTTCTCCATCGCCTGCATCAACACCTGATGAAAATTGCCTCCATCTTGCTGCCAGCGTGACAGCACCTTCACTGCCATCTCCCGCTGCGCTGCCTTTTTTGCGCTTAATAATTCGATCATGTCCTGTTCCCAGCCCTTTTGTGCACACAAAAACTCTAGCAGCTCCTCCTTAACCCGCTTCGCGCTGTCCGAGGTGTAGCTCAATATTTGCTGTTTATTTTTTTCTGGATCCTGCTTCATGACAAGCAGTCCCAGATAACGCCCGTCTGCCTTGGCGCCGGAAAATGCCGCAAGCGTCTCCTCGCGCCGCTCGCCATTCAGATAGCGGGTAAACACCTTGACTGTCCCCTCCAGAAAAGTCTCCAAGGAACATCCGATATCATTGTCATACGCACCGTAACATGCCGCAAAACCGCCGAGCTGGTGTGCGATATCCAGATGTTCATCACAGAGCATCTGGTAACACTGCTCGATCTGTTTGAGACAGTTATCCCACTCCTCCGCAAATGTTGTATGCTCTGAGCAGGTCAGTACCATAAAAGCCTTGCAGCGGTTGAAGAATCCCTGATCATTGCAGTGTTTTTTCTGATTCTTCATATAATTGTGTGAAACATAGTTTCCTGAGTACTCCTCTTCATAGGGATACAATGCCTCGATACTGCCATTCCCGCGCAGATATTCCCGCGCAAGCTCTGCATGAGGTGTATCCTTTACCAGATACGCAATGACCTCCTCATAGTTCGGTGTTGCTACCGCAGCAGCATCATACAACTTTGGATTCTGTTTTTTGAGAAGATCCTTTAGATAATTGACTGCATCAATCGCGCTGTTCCATGAAGAAGTTTGCTTCGACAACAGGGATGTATATCCCCCCTCGTCCATCGCATTGAGATAGCTCTCTTGATTTTTTTCTAACTGTCTGATCAAAATAACCTCGTTTAGCTGATTGGCAGCCCAGCGGATATACGTCTCCGGCTCAATGCCAAGCACCTCATCAAAGTCGCCAATATGAAGCCCTGTCTTTCTTCTGTCCGAAGCCATTCTGCAAATAAAATCTCCATTAGATAAAAGCATCCACTCTGCATTCACCGCCATACAGACCTTCGTGATGTCCCGCAGCACATCGGAGAACGGAAAGTTCATCATAGACATCGTGCAAATAAAGCAGAGCTGCCTGCGTTCTGGTTCGGCAAGATTATCCATCTTCACGCTGCTTAGCAGCGCTTCTGTAAGCTCGTGTGCGCGGAGTGCTGACATGATCTCCCCGCGCAGAGGTTTTGCCTGCTGTGCAAACCATTCATCAAGAAACGCGGTCATCTCCTCCTCATACGCCTTCATGAGTGCCGCATCTGCTGTCTCAATCTGATTTTTGGCGGCATATTTTTTGTAGAAATAAACTGACAGCGCTGTCAGGTAATACCTGTCACCCTCGCCTTTTAACTGGTCTAAAATTCCGACAAACGTGTCAGGTTTGTTCTGCACCATACTGAACAGATGATCTGTATCATACGTGTCCAGAGTTCCTTTGATCCTCATATAAAACTCTATAAATACCACCACTCGCTTATATAAATCACAGCCCGCCATACGGTCAGCGGCATTGCCATAAAACAGACAGGTGCAAGTATGATGTCCAATCGCATAAAGCACATTGAGAAACCGGGTGCACAGCGCTTTCGTCTCCTCCTTATCCTGCCAAACCATGATCGTGTGCATGTCGTTCATCACCTCATAGGTGATTGTGACAGCATAAAAATCAATCCGGTGAAACTGGTCTAACACCTCATCTCCTGCTATGCCGTTTATGTACTGCTCTGCCAGAACACGGTCCGCTTCCGGCACACCCCTTTTTTCAAGATAGGCGAGCATCGCGGTCACTGCCGCAGTCTGTCTGTTATCTGCATTTATCATCATAAGTACGTCCTCCTAATATTTTTTAATTCAACCCTGCATCCTTTTTCCAGTCCGTTTCCCGCTCTTCACTCGAAGCCGTCGCCTTCGTTAGCTGTAACACAATCTCACTGAAATATCTTGGCGGAACCTCTTTTAAATACAATGCTTTCATGACGTCCTCCCTAGGCTTTGCACAGCTTCTGCATGCCGGCTCGCCTGCCTTGTAAAATCCTGCCTCATAGACTGTCACGTCCTCCGCATTCCAGCCGATAAAACTGCCTGAGAAATGCAGTTTCACCCCCAGCCCGGCTCCGGCATCTTCGCGGTAGTAGGTATAAAAACTGCCCGCGTCCACCACAGCGCCGCGCGTCCAGCCAAGCGCTGTCACCTTGCCATTCAGCGAGAGCGCGTTTAAGACGCAGCCGCCAAAGCGCTCCAGATACTTGCTGTCTGCCTCCGCCTCTGTCATAAGGTACACCGGCCTGTCAAGCTGCTCGACGGGCTGTGTGATCTCATAGTCTGCAAGCTGCTCCTTCCACGCCGCCTTCTCGCTGTCAGAGAGCTCTACTGGATGCACCAGACCAATTCGTGCCTGTTCGGGCAGCGTGTACTCCTGCCCCTCCTGTGTGTTGAAGGTGCCGTCCTCCATATAGCGGAAGCTCTGTGCCAGCCTGCCGCCCTCATAGACACCCCAGATCAAACCGATTGCAAACTGATGCATGAGCGGATTTTTGACAAACAGATTTTTCCAATCCTCGGCACGCCACTCCCGCTGTGCGGACAATGCGTATTCAAGGCGCGCTTTCTGACTCGAGACAGCCGCTTTCATCTGTTTTTTCATCTCCTTAAATGCCGCATATGCCTCCGCCGCCTTCTCCTCGTCATCTTTCTTTCCCGGCGCGGGCAGGTTCTTCAATTTCTTTCCGCTGTCGTCAAACACTTCGAGGTCGAGCGACGGCGTGAGCGTCACTCGGAACGCGCGCGCGCCGTAGTCAACTGTCCGCTGCATGTTCGCGTCAAAGCCAAGGTCCGGCACAATGCGGTCGTCAAGCTCTTCGCGGCTGATGCCAAGCGCCTTTGCGGCATCGTCAAGCGCGCGCAGAGCGCCGTTTTTTACCTGCTTATGCTTGAATTTGCGCGCAATGTCGTCCACGAGCAGCAACGCGCGCGGCGATGGATTCAGCGCCAGCGCACGCACCGCCTCCGCCGCAATTCCACCCCTTGACACCTTCGGCCACTCCTGTATCTGGTGATACAGCTTCGGAATCATATCCTCATTGCCATGAATGGACGCTGCAAAGAGCACCCAGCCTTTTTTCGCCTCCGCGCCGGCTGCAATCCATTTGTCAAACAGCTCACTGACATAGACTGCAAACTCTGCCGCATTTAGCTCCGCCGCAAGAAGCTGGGCGTACTTGTCCATACTGTGCCAAATCTGTTCCGCATAACACAGTAAGACTGCCTGTAGGTACTCCTCGTCCGCAAGCGTGCCATCGGTTTTGTGCACAGGGGAGAACGGTGTCCCATACGCCCACGCAAGCGTCCGCTTTCTGCCGCCTTGGTGCAGTTGTCTGACAAGCTCGTCCTTGGTCTGCGGTTCTTTTGTCCTGTTCTCCTGCTTTATATTCAATTTCCAGTTCAACATTTTGATAACATCGGCACTTTTTTCAGTTTCCAGCGCCTTCATGAGCATCGCGCGGTAATCGCCGCCCTCCCCCTGCCATTTAGAGAGCACACAGATTGCTGTCTGGCGCTCTGACGCTTTTTTTCCACTCAAAAGTTTGATGATATCGTCCTCCCATTCCTTGTGCCTGCACAAAATCGTACAGAGCTCTCGAAACACGATGGAAGAGCTGTCTTTTGCATAGCGCAAAATTGTCTCCTTATACTTCTGTGCGTCCTGATCTAAAAGGCGTATGCCCAGCGCGCGCGCCTCCGAGGGCGCATTGGAAAATGCGGCGAGCGTCTCGTCTGGATTCTCCTGCAAAAATCTGGCAAAATGTTCCTCACCGACGTTATCAAGCATTCTAATTCTGCTGCTATAGCTTTGATTGTCTTTGGACAAGAGTGAGAATGCCTGCAATTGATGTGCACAGTCAAGCGCTTCGCTGTCAAGCGCTGCAAAATATTGCCGCAACTGTGCTTTATCTGCAAAAATATTCTGATACACACAATCCACACTCTCCAGTTTCCGCAGAATCAAAAACACAGTACAGCGATTGAAAAATGCTTCGTCCTTACAATGCTTGCGATAGCTCTTCATCGCATTACCGATCGAATAACGCCCCTCTAAGAATCCATCTCCAAATTCTTTGTCGTAGGGATATAATTCAGAAACCTTGCAGTTTCCCCGCAGATATTCACGCGCCGTCTCCGCATGCGGCGTATCGGACACCAGACGGTTGATCATCTCCTCGTGATCTGGCTTCACATCCTGCACGACTTTTTGATATAATTTGGGATTTTCTTTTTGTAAGACATCTTTGAGCACGTTGAGCGTGTACTCCACCATGTCCGTTCCCCGCCACTGGGCACTGATCTTCCTCCTTGTATTCGAACAGATCTGAAGCAAGGCCTGACATTCATTTGGCTCTATCACCTTGAGATAGCTCTCTTGATTTTTGTGAAACTGCCGGGTCAAAATCACTTTGTAGTTTAACCACGCCGCCCAGCATATGTACAAGGTCGGCTCAATATGGAACACTTCATCAAAATCCGCCCCTTTCAGGTCAAGCTCTACGTGCGTATTGTCCTCCATGTAATACCTGTCACGAAAAACACCACGAAGTGTCTCTTCTATATCGACAAAGCTCTCAAGTGTCTCCTCCACATTCATCACCATACATGCCCTGACAATCTCAAGCAGTACCTCGGAAAGCTGATAATTGCGATATGCCAGATTGCTGATCACATGAAAGCATTCCATCTCCTCCTTCCCAATCTGTCCGAACTCGATTCTTCCAATAATATGACCTGCCGCTTTCCGTTCCCGAAGCGCTGCGACGGCTTCCTCATGTGCCGTACAGCCCTGTCCCGCAAGCCACGCATCAAAACTCTTTAACAGAATCTGCTCGTATTCCTCCATATAGGCTGTATCTTCTTTTGACAAAGATTCAGGCTTCTCGTACTTTTTATAAAAATACAATGCCAGCAGCATTGCTGCATAGAGTTCATTTTCTTTTTTTAAATCAGAAACTGCATCGAGCAAACGCACGGGGTTATTCTCCACGACGCTCATGATATGATCGTATGCTTTGTTTATCAGAAAATTTGCACGTGACCTGTAGCTGCAAATCAGAACGTGCAGTCTTTTATAGAGTGCGCATTCCTCTACTTTGTCATAAGTATAATTCCAGAACAGCCCATTGCACGAACCGCGTCCGATGGCGTAGAGCACATTGAAGAAACGCACGCCCACTGCCCGCTTGTTCTCTTTTTCGATTTGCTTTGTGACGGCACGCGCCTTTGTCTCGAACTGATACGACAGTCTTGTTAAATCCTTGCGCTCAAACTGGTCCAACACCTCGTCGCCGACCTCTCCGCTCAAATAGCTTTGTGCCAGTTCGCAGTCTTGCTGCGAGATCTCTAAATCCTTTAATACCTCTATCATTTTGCTAATTTGTCTGCTGTTGGGATTTGTCATGATTGTGACTCCTTTCTCTTTGCATACATTTGAATTTTTATCCTGCGCATCTGCCGCTAATCTTGGCACTGCGCCCCGCTGCCATAATAAGCAATCCCCTTATCCAGCTCAATCTTCTCCTCACATAAATCTATATACAAACTCAGTTTTGTATAGACGCCCGCGAGTCCGTCCTGTGTCCCTTGTGCCCGTATCTGGTGGCGGCGCATTTTCAAGCCGTCGGCAAGCTGCGTAAGCAGCGCAGACAGCAGTTCCATGCCGTATGCCGCTGTCTGCTTTGCCATCGCATCAAACGATTTGAGGGTGCTGTCGTGCACTGTGTCAAAACCGCTCTGGTACAAGTCCTCCATAAGATTTTTGATGTCTGACAACAGCCGCTGTAAAGCATCTTCCCTGCTGACAGTTTTTATTCCAGCCCTTTCCATTTGGCTCACCCCCTTGTCAAATGTCCGTCTCCTGCAACTCCCTTTTTCCGAAAACAGCAATCGGATATAGTTTTATTCTGCCGTCCTGCAAATAAATCTTTCCGAAAAAGCATGGCAGATTTTCGTCCGTAATTTTTTCGAGATAACGGATTCCCTCCGCCTCGTCCTTGGAGTAAGTGATCTCGATCACCACCGCTTTGCCTGCCTCGTCATAGAGCTTCATGCGAAGTTTTTGTTCCGTATCTGAAAAGACTGCCGGGTCGCAGGACGAAGGCCGCAGGATCACCAGCTTTGTCTGTGCATCTCCTTCTTCGCTGGAATGGTCTGCCTCCTCCGCGCCGGCTTCTCTGGCTGCACAAAACATTTCCTGAAATAACTGTGCAAAGTCGCGATAGTACCACTTTCCCAAAAGCTGTTCGGTAAGCGGGTTTTTGCTGTCCCGCTCCCTAATCAGGCGCCCCTTTGTCTCCTTGCTCGACGACAGACGCCCCCTGCTGTCACTCTTGGCATGCTCTAAATGAAACTGGCAAGCCGCAAGCTCTCGAAATGGCACTGGAAGTCCCCACGGCGTCTCCTGCGTATAACGCTGACCGCCATAATAATATAAACTTTGCTCTTTCTCATAAAAGACAGGTCTTGCCTGTGTGTATGTATACCACCGCTTTGTCGTCTCCTCCAAGAAATAGACCGTATCGCCCTCATAGCCGCTCTTGCTTACAAAGTGTTCCAGCGCAATCCCAACTAAATCCAAATCAAGCGCAGGCGTATATTCTGAGCGGAACACGCCCGCCAGCGCAGACACCTCCAAAGCATTCTGCGCCTGCGCCAAGCGTTCTACATTGCGGTATAATCTCGTGATCTGGCGCATGAGGTTTGGTATGCCAAGCGTTGCTACCCGCTTCATGTACTTTTGGTAAGAATCCTGCATACGCCGCCAGTCACTCTCAAAATTAGCCAGTTTCGCATTGTGGCTGATCACTGCCAGACGTTCCATGCGCTCTGTCACATCATCTGCTGTTCTGGACAAGCCCGTATCGAAAAGCTCCTCGAGAACAGTCCTCATCTGTGACGCCGCTTCATGCACCTGTTCCATATCATAGTCTGCCGCTGTGCCCTCTGTCTGTTCTAAATCCTGGATACCCAACTGTCCTGATTCCAGCTTGCACCACAGCACTGCCTCCGCCTTGTGGACGCAAAATTCCTTTTTGTGGCAGGTGCAGGTTGCGTGTTCTAACGGAAAAAGCAGCTTGACGGTCATGGACTTCGCAATTGGCTGCACGGTCACGACACTAGAATACGTAATTTGGGGTTTTCTGCCTGTCTTCGCAGCGCCGATCACCTCCTGAATCCGCCTCGTGCCCAGACTTTTGCAGAGCTTTACAAGTGGGTAGTCGGCAATCTGCTGTGTCACTTTTTCAATCATTGTGACAGCGGTCTTATTTTCCACAGCTTCATTTGTGGAAGCTTCTGTACTGCCTTCAATGGTTTCATTTGTGGTGCCAGTTCTGCCTTCAACGGTTTCATTTACGGCGGCTGGCTTATATTCCACAGTTTCACTTGTAGCGGCAGTACTGCCTTGCATCGTTTCACTTGTGGCAGCTTCTTTCTCCGCCTCCACAGTTTCGTTTGCGGTAGGCGCGGTCTTATTTTCCACAGCTTCACTTGCGGCGAAGGCTGCCTTCATGGCAAGGATTCCCTGCACAACATGGCGGCAGATACTTCTTGACGGGCATGAGCAGGTGCTCTCTCCGAGTGGCAGTCTGATTTGCACCGTCTCCTCCCCGACCGTCAGTTCAAGCACCTCTTGCGCTGCAAACGCCATATCCTGCAACTGCTTCGCTGCCGCTTCCTGTAAATTCTGCCCTGCTGCCATACACGGAATCGTCTCTAAATCCTTGTAGGCGCGCTTCACAATCCCCTTGTTGGAAATGCCCGTCAGATAATCGTCGTCAATCTCGCCAAATGCCAATTGCCAGTCACTCATGCTCTCCTCCTCCTATGTTATAACCCTTGCTATAAAATCCGACAGCTCTTCCGGTGTCATCGCACCGACAGAAGCCCCCATATCCGCAAGCACTGCCGCTGCATTTCTGTCATAATTCGGCACCGCAGCATGGTCGAGTGAGGGCAGTACAATCAGCTTCGCGCCGCTCTCGATAATTCCCTGACACGCCTGATACATTCTGCGGTAGCCGCAGCCTTCATAGAGGTCTGTCACCAGCACCACCATCGTCCGGTGCGGCATCTGAATCAGCTGCGCACAATACCCCACTGCACCGCCTATGTCCGTTCCGCCGCCAAGCTGCACACTCATGAGTGTCTCGACAGGGTCACTCACATAGTCGCTTAAATCCACCACACTGGTGTCAAAGATGACAAGCTTCGTGTCCAGCATCGGCAGTCTGGCAAAAATGCCTGCCATGACCGCGCTGTGAATCACCGAATCCAGCATAGAGCCGCTCTCGTCCACGCAGATAATCACACGCCATTGATTATACTTTTTCATGCGCGCACTGAAATACACTTGTTTCAGCACAAGCTGCTTTGTCTCTGTGTCATAATTTTTCAGATTCCTGCGGATCGTCTTGCCCATGTCGATGTTTCGTATGGACTTTACCGGACTGCTGACACTGCGGTTTAGTCTGCCGGAAAAGGATTTCCTCATTCCCTGCTCCAGCTTCTTTGTCAGTTCATCGGCTACCTTGCGCACCACCTCACGCGCAAGCGTGAGCACCTCGCCCTTCATCATGTGCTTTAACTGCATGACCGTCTTTAGCAGCTCCTTGTTTGGTTCCAGCCTGCGCAATACTTCTGGATCGGTCAAAAGCTCCGTCATTTGATACTTCTCCAGCGCGTGACGCTCCATGATTTCCACTGTGTTTCGCGGGAAAAGGGTCTTGATCTTTGTCAGCCAGTGCGGCACGGTGAGCTGTGAAGCGCCACTCCCGCCTTTCCTGTCCTCCCTGACTTCCTGCTCCTCCCCGTACTCTCTTGAATACAGATAGTCCAGCACTTCCTCCATCTCCATCATTTTCAGGCTTCCCCCTTCAAAGGGAATCTGATCCGCCGCATACTTTCCCAGCACCAGCCGCCAGCGGTTTAATATTTCCTGTTCATCTGCCATGATCTAATGATTTCCTCACCTTTCGCACATTATTTTATTGTCTCCAAAAGTTCCCGCGCGTACTGGTCCAGCTCTTTTCCATAGGTATACCACTCTGGCAGTATCTCTGCGCGCTCCATCAGCTCGCGCCCGCTCTTGTGATGAAGTCCGGCTGCCTGTTTTGCGATCTTGTCTGTCTCGGCGGGAGTAAAATAGGCAAACGCCATTCTAAGCTGCGGCAGCAGCTCCATAAATTCCGCCTCCTCCACCTGACCGAGAAATACATCTATCATCTCCAGCATACTGCGCTCTATCAGCATCAAATCCTTTGCCGTAAAGAACAGTCCCCTGAAAAAGACCGCCGTCTTTAGCAGTTGTTCTTTGGTACCTGTCAGATACCCGCGGCATACCTCGCCGACCGCCTGCGAATCCTCCCTGCCGCCGCCATAGAGGATTCCATGGATACAGCCGTTTAATCCCGCATGAATCTGCATATCCTCCTGCATGATCTGCAATGCCTCGTAGAAGTCCCCGCGCTCGTTGTCGTACTCCTGCCCCTTTCTGCCCGTGATCTGATACAGCAATTTCAGCGCATTCATGCCATCGTTGAGCGCGTCATCGTTCATTCGTGTGATGCTTGGAAGGAGTGTCACCAGCTTTCTGACACCGATGTGCAAGAGCTTGTCAAATCTCAGCTCGGACTCATAGAGCGCCCCCAAATCCTCCATCATTGTGAGCGATTTGAGCGCATCTGCAATGGAATAAAAATCCATATCCTTTAACATCAATTCATGCACGCGCTCGTACACCTTTTCAAGCTGGCTGGAAATCCCCATCTCAAACACCTGCGTCAGAAGGACTGCCGCCCTGTCCGCCTTCGTATCCTGCAGGAGCTGCTCCTGCACAATGCTGACAATCGCCTCCTCCATCGTCGCGCCATGCACAGACACATCAATCAGAGCTGCAAAAACCTGCGCATTGTATTTGTATTTCCAAATCTCCCGAATAAGGCTGCGGTCTTTTCTCAATTGCAGATTTGGTCCCTTTAGGCGCTTGGCAAAGTCCGTCTGCAAAAACACCAGCCGGTGAAAAAACGTGCTCATGCGCCTGTGCTTTTTGCTGGAAAAAATGGAGAGCGCCACTTCTTTTTCCAGTGTGCTGTCTGTTTTAATCCCCAGTGCGCTGCACTGATTCTGAAAATCTAAGACAATCGGCGGCACATCTGCGAGCGTGCTAAGCGCCCCTGAACCCGTCCCTGTCATCAGGCGCCGCAGCGTGCGAAGCGGCAGATCTGACGAGAGCGTGCACTCTCCTTTCACATAGGAGGACAGCACGGCATCTTGCAGCTCATATGCCCCCGGCTGCGGCTTCCCGCGCAGGCTGCCAAGCCCCTGCGCCATCTGCCATGCACAGATTTCATCATAAGTGGAGAGCGCACCGTCCTCCTTGCGCACTGATTTGCCCGTGGAGATCAAAAAACCAAGTACCGCCTCCTCATAAGGATTTGGCGTCTGCCTGTCGATACCCTCCCATATTTTCTGATAAAAGCCTGTGAAGGGCATACCGCTTGCATACCCGTTCAGCGCGTCCGCAGACTCCATCGAATACGGCATGAGATACACGCTCTCGTCCTGTCCCGGCACATAATGTTCGATATGTTTTGCATACGTTACAGTCTCCTGCCACTGCGCGTCTGACAGGCGCCCGCGCAGTCCCGGCGTGTGGAAGCCGCCCGTTATGACAAGGATACGCTTCGAGTTGCCGCTTAGGACCTGCAAGGCAATCCGTGCCGCCATGTGCTGTTCTCTCGCCAGACACCCCTCACGCTGCAAGGCTTCCTGGGGTGTATTTTCTCTCGCAAGCGCACAGTATGTATTCAAATGTGAAAACCAGACCGCACTGTCCTCATAGATGCCGTTGATCTCAAAATATTTTTCCCAAAACTCATCAAAGCTGCGCAGCCCTGTCTTTTCACACAGGCGGTCGATATAGTCATTCCGCGCGAGCAGATAGTCGTCATTGTAGTTGCGCGGCGCCTCTCCCTCCACGAGCTTCTCCGCAGACGCCGCCAGAATGTCCCCGTATGACAAGTCTATAAATGACATATATGTCATATTTTTGTGTGCCTCTCGCAGTGCAGTGAGCTCCGGTGAATAGTCCAGAAATGGATAATAGCACTTGTAATGCTGCTGTTCCTGCGAGATTTTTTTCGCCTTGTCATGATAGGCATAGTAGATTGCAAACGGCGCGCGCGTGTCGCTGTGCACCATGACTGGCAGCAGCGCATTGGCGTTGTCTGGTCCCTCCACGAGAACGGCATCCGGCTTCCACTGCGCAAAGATCTTTTTGATATGGCAGGCGCACGCCGGACTGTGATGGCGCACCGGAATCAGCATTATTTCAGCCATTTCCTCGCTTCGTAATATTGTCTCCATAATCCACCCTCTTTATCGCTCTTTGCGCGTACTACTGTGTTGAAATATCCCTTCACTTTCTCCAGATCATCCTTGTCCTCCTTCGAGATTGCACCGACAAGGTTCTGGACAAGACACTCCACGTCAAGATGTTCATCACCGTAGTAGTAACCCGTGAGCATCGTCTGGTAGTAGACGGACACCGCCTCCGCCGTGCTCATCACTGCGTTTGGCTTGTCAATCCGGTGCCCATAAGACGATACGCCCTCGCGCAGCTCGTGATACGTGGACGCAAGCAGTTCAGCGACGTCCTCGTCCGCCTTCATCGCAATATGATTCTCCTCCGCAAGCATGTTGACTTCATTCAGGATAATCTGCTTCTCAAGCGATACCTTGTTCACCGGCATGACTGTCTCAAAGTTAAAGCGCCGCTTGAGCGCACTGCTCATCTCATTGACGCCCTTGTCCCTGGTGTTTGCCGTCCCGATCACATTGAAGCCGGGACGCGCAAACAGAAAGCCGTCATCGCCGAGCTCTGGCACATTCAGCACCTTGTCACTGAGCACACTGATCAGGCTGTCCTGAATCTCTGCGGGTGTCCTTGTGATCTCCTCAAACCGTGTGAGGATTCCCTTTTCCATGCCCACGTAGAGCGGTGCAGGCACAAGCGCCTCCCTGCTCGGTCCCTTTGCGAGCAAAAGGGCATAATTCCATGAATACTTAATCATATCTTCTGTCGTTCCAGCCGTTCCCTGTATGGTGTTTTTGCTATTTCCGCTGATTGCGGCAGACAAGAGCTCAGAGAGCATGGTCTTTGCCGTTCCCGGCTCGCCGACCAGCATCAAGCCGCGGTTTCCGGCCAGTGTGACAATGCATCGCTCGACGAGCGCGTCATTTCCGAAATATTTTTTCTTGATCTGATAAGACTTTCTTTGATATTTGATCGGTTTGTCGCTGCCTAAGATAAAGGTGCGGACCGCCTTTGGCGACATCTGCCAGTTGTCCGGTTTTTTCTCGCCCTTATCGGCGTTTTTGAGCGCTTCCAGCTCTGCCTGATAGCGCACCTCCACAGGGGGTTTGATTGTTTCCTGCATCTTCTCATCCTTTCTGTATCATTGTAAGAAATTGTTTCATTTCCTAATCAGTTGTTTATATATTCTGCAAATTTTCTGAATAATCCTGTTCTTTTATTGTATCACAGTTCCTAAGCAGTGTGAAGAAATAACTGAAAATTTAGAAAACGTTCAGAAAAAATGTTACTGGAACAGAGTGAACAGTAACAAAAAAAACGGCGGCACAAAAACAAGGAGTCCTCCCACTAAGACTCCCTGTCACATAGCGCTTACAATATACACATTCTCATCATTTACCACCACAAACTGATGCTTCCTTTTCTCCAGCACACTGCCCTCGTTCACAATCTCACACGCGAAATCTTTGTACGCGGACTTCGTGTGCGAAAATCCCCTGATTTTTGAATCCATCGGGTAATAGATTATGTTGTTGCTGATGCAGGGCGCATTGAGCGGCCCGCCGTACTTGATCTGTTCTGTCTCGAACACCACCTCCCTGTCCTTCACAATATATGTCCTGTAGTTTGCTGCGCTGTCCTCTAAGATTAACAGCCACTGGGACAAGACGGCGTCATAGTGAATCCCATAATTTCTGACATCTGTGTCATATTTTAATTCAATGAGCACTCCGTTTACCGTGATCACGAGTTTTCCAGCGTATACATTCACAAGGCAGTACTTCCCGTCCTTGACTTCAAAGTACGCCGTATTGCTGCACTTGCACACAGACCGGATACTGTTCCCCTTTTCTAAGACCGTCATGTCCTTCAAGGTATTTTGCCTAGAAAGAAAATAGACATGGCTGCCCTCCACAACAATGCGGGTCTTATATTTTTTCTCAATTGTGTAATCCTTTCCTGAGTGGACTACAAACGCCTCTGCAAAGTCCTCAATGCAGCTTCCCTCTGATGTAAAATAATACCGGACGCCATACTGCGCTTTTATGGTCTTTCCCAGACGCACATCTACAACGCAGTCCATTTGGTTCAGATACAGATTCTCATCAAACACCATCTTCACCCTGTCTGCCGGAAGCAGCGCCGTCACCCGCAGTCCGTCCTTCACACCCCTGCACTGAGGCGTCACTTGCAGGCGGGCATTCTGGTCACACAGCGGGCAGGAGGTATACTTTCCATAATAATATTCCCTGTCGGCATCACAGAACCTGAGTGTATGCAGCATGTCTGCCAGCTCTCCTGACAATTCCCTGCTCTGATTCAGGAAAATCCGCTGTAAGGCACTGATTAACGCAGGCGATAGATTCCGCCATGATTTGACAGTCTTTGGAATCCTGACGGCTGGATTGTCAATGACCGAGATGCCGTTCTTCATGCGGTCTATGAGATTCCTGTCCGGCTCCATCGTCCCGCCAAATGGGTGAATCCGCGTCAGCAGTTTCCATGCAAGAACTGCAAAAGCATAGGTGTCTGTCTCTGCGCTGAACGCATTGCTGCACAGAAGCGGATCCCTGAACAAATCCATCGCAACCTCACACGCTTCGTTCTCCACCGCCCAACTGTCACAGTCTATGAAGTATATGTTCAACTGCCTGTCAAACAAAATATTGCGGTCATTGAGGTCGCCGATAAAAATGTGCTGTCGATGCAGGCACTCCATGACAGACTGTACTTTGACCAGCATGGTTAAAATATCTTTTGTCGTGATATGATTTGCCGTCACAAACTTGCGGTTTGCAAGCAGCCGCATCTCCTCCCCCTCCACCTGTTCCATCGAAAACCCGATCAAGTTTCCCCTCTGGTCCACAACAATCTGCTGGGGACAGACCACTTCCGGCGGCAGCGCATTGTCGCGTGCCTTCTGCATTAAGAGCTGTATCTTTCGCTGTTTGGATTGCAGATTGACCGCGGGTTTATATATTTTCAAAAGCTGTCCCTGCTCCAGATAAATAGCGCCCTCTCCGCCCTCTGTGAGCGGAACTCTGCCTGTGCTGTCAAACACAAGGTTTGACGATTTCTTAAAAAACAATTGTGATATCATCTCGAAACACCCTTTGATTGCGGTTGATAAACCGCTTGATCTTCACTGCACTGCCTAACTTCAAAAGCGCCGTAAACGCTTCCTTCAACTGCGTATCCTGCGATTTGGCGATATAGCGCAGCCCGTCTGATGCAATGCCCACCTTTTGATACTCTTTTTTATGAAACACTTTTTGTCTGAGAACCACGCCATTTTTATAATGGTTCAGCATTGATGCATCACAGAAATTATAGGCATAATACTGCGGATACTCCCCGTCACTTAGTTCCATGAAATGAAGCTTTCCTGCCATATCCTGCAAAAGAATGTATCCATCTCCGCTGTATGTCACAAGGAAGTCCTCCTCCCGCTCTGTGACCTCCAGAATCGTAAAGCACAGATAATTTCTGACGGCGTCCGCCGACTGTCCAAATATCCCCACAAGCATTTGAAAAATCTGCTGTGTGCTGTATCCCAGATTTGCCAGATGGCAGTATGCCTTTGCCCCGACTTCGCTGTGTTCCCCCTCCGAACAGCCATCGCACACAAGTTTGATGGTCTCATTTTCCAGACCGCAATCCTGACAGTTTCTCCCGTAATCAAGATGCTGTGCGCCAATCTTATTCACCACCATCGTACACGCTCCATTCTACCTGTTCAGATCTGAAAAAAGTCATCTCCATCTGCCACCACCGATTTGGAGGACTCGATCACCGATTTTGACAGACAGTCAAATGCTCTGCGCAGCTCACTCGCTGAGCTTGTGACATCGAGAATATTGCAGAAGCCCAAATCCTTTGCCACCGTTGACGCCGCGCCGCCAAAGCTGATAAATGCTGTCGTGATCTCCTCCTGATTCAGATAGGCGATACAGTCCTTTGCCTGCGCGAAGCTGCTTTGGGACGAGTTATCCTGCCCGTCGCTAAAGACTGCAAACACTGCCTTGACCCGCACGCCCTGCGCCTTTAGAAACTTTCTGTATTCTCTGAGCTTTGCAGTTCCACCTGTGATTGCATCGTACATCGCCGTGCAGCCGCCAGCCTGAAATGCCGTGTCAAATTCCGAGATTCTCTTGTAGCCGCCAATGGTGATTGTGTCCTCAAAATCAGCCCGCGCGACTAAGATTTCATCTGCTTCTTTCGCACTTGCAAGCGCGTGCTGAAACTCCGTTAAGCTGTGCTTCATGTCCTGCTGAAAGACAGACATGGAACCAGATTTGTCAATTCCCAGAAATATCAGATTAATATTCTCACTGTCAATCTCCTCCACAGAGGTGTTTTCAATCTCAATTTCGTCTAAGCCGTCTATTTCAAATACATTCCTATCATATTCCATTCTCTGTATCCTCCTGTTAGTTAATTTCTATTCTTAATTCTCAGTTCAAGATTTTGTCTGTGCTCTTTGCGATCGCTACCTGATACTTCCTCTTAAACGTCTCAAACGCGCTGTCCGTCACATCCTCAAAGCCGGGAATCGGTGACATGCAGTCTTCAAGTATATAAATCTTTCGCGTGATTTCCGGTCTGTTCTCATAGTATTCAAGAATCTGCTGAATGCTCTCCAGCACGCAGTGGCTCTTGGCTTCCCCCGCGATCACAATCTTGTCATACTGTTCCAGTTTATTTAGAAAATCCAGATTGATGTAGCCTTTTGTGTCGTATTCCGGCTTGATCACACCGTACATCTCAGACAGCGGGTCCTGCCCTTTGACAAGCCGCTGTACGATGGCTTTCTTGGCGACAGAGTGGAAATAGACCATGTTGGCAAACTGGTTTTCCAGCGCGCAGCCGACTGTTCCCTGAATGCAGTGATATGGCCAGATGCAGAGGGTCTTTTTTCCATCCTGTTCAAGATGCCCGACATAATCCCTTGACGCGATCGGATTGATGACTGCCTTCCACTTCCCGCTGTCCAAGTCCGCCAGCGTGACCGTCGTGTACGGCGCCGGATTGCTGCCCTGCTCGTCAATCCACCAGCAAGGGTGAAAGATCTGATGCGGCGTGTGCGTGTCGATGGAAACTGCAATATTCGAAATCGCGTCCATATTTTCATAGATAAAGCGGGTCATGCGCTCTACATCACCGTGTGCCCCGGGAACTCCCAGCGCCCCCTTTTCCATGAAATCCTGCTGCACATCAATTCCAATGAACAAGACCCGCTCACGGTTCTGTCTTGACGGAATGAGCTGCTCATCATTTGCCCGTTTCAAGAGCTGGTTCAGCGTGATGGGATTTTCCGCTTTTCCGATGGCATTTGTATTGACGATTTCTGTATACTTTGTATTCATAATAAGTACCTCCTGTTCTTATAGACGAAATATTTGGTTGCGAAGTGTTATTATCTTTTTGATATTATTTATTTGATAATAAGAATATAGCACGAACAAACAGAGATGTCAAGATATTTTTATCAAAATGATAAAAAGAAATGTTTTTTTATACAAAAAGAAGCCGTGCACGAAATCTATCGTACAACAGCCTCTTTTCTGTCCGAATATGGTATCCAATTCCTAATCTTCGAGTGTTTGCTGCAAATTATCGGCAACCTTTTGAAGTTTTTCCTTTCCCTCCTGCATTGTTTCAAGACCTTCTTTTATATCATCAAGTATAAATCTTATTAAAGTCTAATTAACGAAGCTCATACGCCGCGCCCTCATACCCGAGATACTTCACCGTCTCCAGATCAATCGCCTCCACGCTCTGCGCCGCCTCCACGACTGGAATACACTTCCCTTTTCTGATAAAAAGCGGCACCTCGTTCAAGGCAACCTCGACATAGTGCGTCCCCTGCGGCAAAATCTCCTCATAGATTGTTCCATCCGGCAAGAACTTGACAAACTTCATCTCCTCCGGCAGATACACCGTCCTGCCGCTCACATTCTGTGTATAGACTGGTGCAATCATCGCCTCGTCCCCGAGCAGCAGCTGGTCCTCCGTCTCCACTGCACGCCTGTCATTGGGAAAGTCAAACCCAAGCGGTCTGAAATACATCTCACCGCGCTCTGCCGCCTTTACATACACACTGTACAAATATGGTATCAGCCGATAACGCACGCCAACCACATGCCGAAAATCCTCGATCTGCTCAAACTGGTAACACTCCTGATCTCTTGTGCCAAGCGCAGTGTGATTGCGCATCAGCGGCGTGAACACGCCAAGCGCCAGCCAGCGCAGCAGCAGATCCCTCGTCGTGTCGGCGCCAAACCCGCCAAGATCGGCACCGATATACAAGAAGCCGCACATATTCAGTGACGGCAGCATTTTGAGGTTCAGCAGAATATGCGACCACCACGACTGGTTATCTCCAGTCCAGATGCCGCCGTAGCGGTGCATACCAATGTAGGAGGAACGCGAGAACAGCAGCATGTTTTTGTCCGGCGCAATTTTCCTGAGCGCCTCACCTGCCGCTCTTGTCATATTATAGCCATACAAATTATGCACAAGGTCATGGCGGATCATCGTCCCATTGACGTTGTGATAAAACCGCTTGTAATCCTCAGGATTATTCTGAATCCGCTCGAGAATCCCCCGCGCCTCAAACGGTATCGCATCGGGATTGTCAACCATCGCATCGGCGCCAAACGTTTTCACATGGTCCGAAACAGCCTGATTTAAAGCCCGAATGCCCTCCTCTGAATAAAAGATTGCCGGCTCATTCATGTCATTCCAGAAGCCGTCAATGCCAAGGCTTGTCAGCAGCTCATACTTTCCGCCAAACCATGCCCTCGCGTCAGGATTGAGCACATCGGGAAAATGCGTCCAGCCCGGCCAGACCGCCGCCACAAACGCCGAACCGTCCTCGCGCTTGCAGAAATACCCTTTTTCCAAACCTTCCTCATAGATCTCATAACCCTTCTCAATCTTTACGCCCGCATCAATAATCGGAATCAGATGAATCTTCTCCGCCTTCATCTTCTGCACAAACTGCTCAAATGCCGGGAATCGCTCTGCATTGACCGTAAAATCCTTGTAGTCCTGCATATAATCAATGTCAAGATACACCATGTCGATTGGCAGCTGATGGTCCCTATATCCCCGCACAACACGTTCAATATCCTCAGCCGTCTTATACCCCCATCGGCTCTGTCCAAAGCCAAACGCATACTTCGGCGCAATATAGCTTGTGCCGATAATCTTTCGAAACTGCTTCACCACATCATAGGCACTCTCACCTGTGATGACATACAGATACAAATCTGCGCGCTCACAGGACACCGTGAGCAAATTCTGCTGCGTGTATCCAATATCAAAACTGATCGTCGCAGGGTAATCAAAAAAGAGTCCTACGTGCTGCTTCCCCGACACTACGATAAAGTTGTGTGCCCCGTAAAGCGATGTCTTGTCCTCCGTGTGATGCGGATCATCTGTACAGTTGCTCACATACCTGTACCCCCTCTTGTTGATACCGCGGTTTGCCTCCCCCAATCCATAAATGACATCCGTGTCACTCATCTGACACTGGTAACAAAACCCCTTCTCCACAGAAATCTCACCGCACGCAAGGGCTCCTGCAAACGCTTTTGCCGGAATCTGCGCTGTCACCGCCTCCGTCTCAAACGGACTGCCAAACACATACTTTTCTACCATGATAAAATCCTCCTTCTATATAAAATACTACTTTAATATACGAACGCCTTTCGAAATGCCGCTGCCACCAGCGCCGACGTGAGAAGCTCAGCCGCCGGAAATGCCAGCCAGACCCCATTCATGCCAAGCAACGCCGACAACACAAGGGCACAGACAATGATTGCGACAAACCCTCTTGAGATCGACGCTGCAAATGCCCATCCCGCCGATTCCACCGCACTCAGAATCCCCGTTCCTACAATATTAAAGCCCGCAAACAAAAAACCAATAAAATACAGGCGCAGACCCGTCACCGCATACGCCGTAAGCGCAACATTTTCCTCATGGTTAAACACCGCTGTGATTGGTTCTGCCAAAGCCCACACCACGCCAAGAATCAGTACCGCCATCACCAGTGCTGCACAAACGCCAAGTCTGACCACCTTTCTGACCGATTCCGTCTGCCCCTTGCCATAATAGTCACTCAAAAGCGGCTGTGACCCTTGCGACACACCGTTAAAGACCGCCGCTGCCACCAGCGATGTATTGGCGACCACGCCGTATGCCGCCACCCCGACATTTCCGGCAAGCTTCAAAATCAGCATATTAAAGACAACCGTCGTCACCCCCGATGAGATTTCTCCGACAAAGGCAGAAATGCCAAGCTGGCAAGCCGCAAACAGCCGCTTCGCAGAAGGCACTGCCCACCGAAACACAATGGTGCTCTTTTTGGACAGCAGGTGCACGCAGCAGATTGACACGCCAAGCACCGGCGACAGCGCCGTTGCCAGTGCCGCCCCCCTCATGCCAAGTCCGAGCGGAAACATCAGCACATAGTCAAAAACCACATTGAACAGACTGCTGCAAAGCGTCGCAGCCATCGCGACAGAAGGGGCGCCGTCATTGCGCACAAACGCATTGCAGATATGATTCCACATAAAAAACGGTGAAAACATCATAAAGATTGCCGTGTAATCCTTTCCCACCGCGACAATCCGTTCATCGCCGCCAAGCAGCGCGACCACCTTCTCCGGCATCAAAATGCCGACTAAAATAAAAACAATGCCAATTGCCAGTGCCCACAAAAGTGCATTGGAAAAATACAGCTCCGCGTCCTTGTCCTTCCGCGCCCGCAGGATTTTGAACCGGATCGCAGAACCGACCCCGATCATTGCGCCGATGGCAAAAATCAGGCTGTACACTGGCAGGACGAGATTGAGCGCCGTGATCCCGTCCGCCCCCTCCGCCAGCGATATAAAAAATGTGTCCGCCAAAATATAGATCGAAATTCCCAGCATTCCAAGGATATTCTGCGACACGTATCTTGTAAAAAGCTTCTTCTCAGACATTATCATTCCTCCAATATGAAAAGAATACCCTCTCGAACACCACTATGTCAAGCACAATCCTGGTGAATATTTGTCAAAGACTTGTGAAAATTGGAAAAATATGGTAAATTTAATAAATACGAAAGAGGTGGTGATTACAACGAAGCGAAAATATGCCAGTCAGAATGTGTATGATGCACTGCAAAACAGATTTCACTTTATCTTCAAAGAATTTGACAATATCTTTGTCTCCTTCTCAGGTGGGAAAGACAGCGGTCTTTTATTGAACCTGACGTTGGATTTCCAAAAAAAATTCTATCCGAATAAGAAAATCGGTGTCTTTCATCAGGATTTCGAGGCACAGTATTCTGCCACGACTGACTATGTAGAACGAACTTTTACACGGATTGAGAAAGATGTCGAGCCATACTGGGTATGTCTCCCCATGGCAACACGGACAGCGCTCAGCAACTACGAGATGTTCTGGTACCCGTGGGATGATACCAAGGAAACTGCATGGGTACGTCCTATGCCAGACCATCCCTATGTGATCAATATGAAAAATAATCCGATCACAACATACCATTACCGTATGCATCAGGAGGATCTCGCCAAGCAGTTTGGCCGATGGTACCGCATTTCCCACGGCAATCAGAAAACCATCTGCCTGCTTGGCATCCGCGCAGACGAATCCATGCAGCGCTACAGTGGTATCTTAAACCGCAAATATGGCTATGACAACACCTGCTGGATCAGCAGACAGTTCAAGGATGTATGGTGTGCATCCCCCATCTACGACTGGTCCATCTATGATGTTTGGCACGCAAATTATATTTTTTCCTACGATTATAACAATCTGTATGACCTGTATTATATGTCCGGGCTCAAGCTGGACCAGATGCGCGTGGCTTCGCCCTTCGGCGACTATGCCAAAGAAAGCCTGAATCTGTACCGCGTCATCGACCCCGAAATCTGGGCAAAGCTCGTCGGCCGTGTCCGCGGCGCAAACTTTGGCTCTATTTACGGCAAAACCAAGGCGCTCGGATACCGCAACCTGACACTGCCAGAGGGACATACTTGGGAATCCTATACGAAATTTTTGCTGGATACACTGCCCGTGCGGCTCAGAAATAACTACATTAAGAAATTCCAGACCTCCATTGATTTCTGGCACAATGTCGGCGGCGGTCTGGAAGAAAAAACGATAGAAGAACTGGTTGCACACGGCTATCAAATCCGCCGCAACGGGGTGTCCAACTACACCCTCATGAAAAACGCACGCATAATCTTCATCGGCAAGATTCCAGACCACACGGACGACATCAAATCCTCGAAGGATATCCCTAGTTGGAAGCGCATGTGCTATTGTATCTTAAAAAATGACCATATCTGCCGTTTTATGGGTTTTGGCCTCACAAAACAGCAGAAAGAAAGCATTAATTTATTAAAGAAAAAATATCAGAATGTAGGTGAATAAAAATGACATATCAAAGTCCTGTCTATCAGGTAATTTCAGTCCCAGTTGAGAAAATACAGCCTAATACATACAATCCAAACTCCGTGGCGCCGCCAGAACTCAAACTGCTCTACGACAGCATCAAGGAGGACGGCTATACAATGCCCATCGTCTGTTACCATGATGACCCCGACGACACGTACATCATTGTGGACGGCTTCCACCGCTACCGCATTATGCTGGACTACCCCGATATCTATGAGCGCGAGAATGGCATGCTGCCCGTCTCTGTCATCAACAAACCGCTCGATCACCGCATGGCAAGCACTATCCGCCACAACCGCGCAAGGGGCTCACACAGCGTAGACCTGATGAGTAACATTATCAAAGAGCTGCACGAGCTGGGGCGTTCAGACGCATGGATTTCCAAGCACTTAGGTATGGAGAGGGATGAAATCCTGCGCCTCAAACAGATTACCGGGCTTGCCGCCCTGTTTCGGGATATTCCGTTTGGCAACGCATGGGTTCCTATCGATGAAAAAGAAAACATGGCGACAGCACCATTTCCAAATGATGATATAGAAAATGAAATATAAAAGAATAAAATGCATAAAAAATGCCCATCTCACAATCAATGGGCATTTTTATTATGTACTATACTGTAAATTTATTTACATCTTGTATCAAAATGCTGACTTTCCCCTCCAAGTCCTCCACAATTTGATTCGATTCATGCACTTCTCTGGAAAGCTCTGTAGACATTGCCGCCGTCTCCTCCGCAACTGATGCGTTGTCCTGTGCCAAATCATTCAGCACTGAAATCGAGGTGGTGACACCCTCTCTCTGGCTGTCAATCTCCCGTGTCATCGAATCTATCGAATTTACCGAAGCAAAGCAGTTCACAAGCTCCTGATGCAGCTTCTCCATAATATGCTGCGTCTCAGTCAGTGAGTTCACCTGTATCTCAACTGCCTCGTTGATCTCCTTCATCACAGCGACAGACTTTGATGCATTCCCTTGAAGCGCAATCACCGTCTTGGTGATCTCCTCGACAGATTCGCCAGACTGGTTTGCCAGCTTTGCAATCTCATCTGCCACTACAGAAAAGCCTTTTCCAGCCTCGCCGGCACGCGCTGCCTCGATGCTCGCATTCAGGGCAAGCAGACTTGTCTGGTCTGAAATCTCATTAATCAGATTCGCCGCCATATGAATCTGCTCAACGGATTTATTCGTGTTTGCCGTCTGCTCAGCCATTGCAGAGATACTCTCTCTCGTCTTGTTGCTCACGTTAATTAACTGTTTCAGCGTATCCATTGACTGTTCGCTAATGCGGTTCATCTCATCTGCATTTCTGTTCAGATTCGCCACCTCAGAGCCAGTCTTGTTGATCTGGTCTGCCATCATGACAACATTCCCGCTCGCCTCGTCCGTGGAAGCCGCCTGTTTGGTGACATTCTCAGCGATCGAGTCCACCGCAATCGACACCTGGGAGATGGATTCCTTCATATTATTAAAGGATTTATCAAAATTTCCCAGCGCACTGCCAACGCTGTTCGAGATTTCTGTGATTCCCCGCAACAGTCCGCGCATATTTTCCTGTGCCACCCGCAGCGCATCTGCCGTCTGTCCAACTTCGTTCCTCGTCTTGACATCTACATTTGTGGTCAGATCGCCCTCGGACAGCTTCTGTGCAAACGCCTGAATCTTCTTTAACGGATTCACGATCTGCCTGCCGACTAAAAACGCCACTGCCAGCGATATAAAGATGGCTGAAAAACACACTGCATTCGAGCGGATCAGCACATTCAGATACTCCTTATCCAGTTCGGCTTTGACGACTTCCTTTGCCGCATTGATCTCATCGACATAATTGCCTGTGCAGACAGCCCAGCCCCACGGCTCAAACAGCTCAGAATAAGCAATCTTGGGCGCGACTGTCACTCCGTCTGATTTCGTGAAATAAAATTCATTATATCCACACTTATCCGCACTGTTGCAGACATTTACCACCGACTGTGTGATCATCACACCGTTCTGGTCCATAAGGTCCTTTCGGTTATCGCCCTCCTGATCAGTCAGAACTGCATGTGCCACCAGCACATAGTCCATGCCGTCAATCCAAAAATATCCGCTCTGGTCCTCCCGGTAGCGCATCGCACGCACAACATCTTTTGCGTCCTCCTGCGCCTCCTCCTCAGTCTTTTCACCTGCCTTGAATTTATCATACTCACTCTGAATGACCGCAACCGCGCTCTGCACCTGTGATCTTATCTCCGATTTGTAACCTTCATCCACTGCCTCTTCATAAGTCTCATATGAATTTTGGGAAATTGCCTGAATCGAAAAGATGGAGTTTCCACCAATCCCGATTGCCGTGACTGCTGCAACCACGCCACACAAACACATGATCGCACTGATTAAACTTTTTTTCCTCTGACCCATTTTGAACACGCCTCCTACTCCATAACAGCTCCATGCCTTTACGCGTACAAATGCTCAGAGTTGTCATCTCATGCAAAATTACTGCCTACAACGAAAAATATAATATCATTTTAGTATATTTTTAACAATAAAGCAAGAATTTTGTTTAAAATAATCAAAAATCACGCAAATTTTAAACGCTTTTCGTACATTTTAATGAAAAAAGGCGTGTATCTCTACTATATTTTTTATTATGTATGCTGTGCAACAAATGCCTTAATGGCATCGTAACTCTCTTTGCTAAGAATGTGTTCAATCTTGCAGGCATCTTCAATTGCAATCTCCTGCGGAACGCCGAGCCGCATCAGCCATTCCGATACAAACTCATGCCGTTCATAGATCAACTCTGCAATACCTTTCCCAGACTCTGTCAGATAGATAAATCCTGCGTCTGTTACCGTAATATAACACTTCTCCCGAAGATTTTTCATCGCGATACTGACACTCGACTTCTTAAAGCCAAGCTCATTCGCAATATCCACAGCGCGCACAACAGGAAGTTTCCTGCTAAGAACCAATATCGTCTCCAAATAATTTTCAGCAGATTCGTTTTCTATCATCTCAAAGCCTCCTATCTCAGACTACTCCTTACACCATACTTCCCACAAAGCCCTCTTCTTCAAAACGCTTTCGTTCCTCATGCCGCTTCCTGCATTTATAATACTATTTTACAAATGTCGTATAGTACTGCTGCGCTGTCTCTTCGTCAAGGGCAAAGTGCCGCTGCAATTTGGAAATAATAACGTTCTCTGCCACGCCGTCCTCCACCTTATCCTGTATAAATGCCTTGATTCCCTCAATTCTGCCCTCAATTCTGCCTTCATTTCTTCCCTCAATTCTACCCTCATTTCTTCCCTCATCTCTGCCTTTATTTCTGCTCTCTTCTCTCATTTCCTGTATTGCCAGACACATATCCACCGTCTCCTTTCCCTGTTCGAGTTTTATTTTTGAGTTCGTCGCAGCATTGATAATCTCGGCTGCGCTTCTTTCCAGATTCTTAAACCGCTGTTCTGTGTTCAGCACCTTGTCAAGCATTTCCCTGTCATTTGCATATTTGATATACCGCATAATCTCCCTCATGCTTGTCTGGAAACCATCTATTTCGCTGTCGGTAAGTCCCTTTGGCGTTATCAGATTGATGTGGTACTCTGCTGCATAGTTTAACAGGTCCGCGTCACAGTCTGTATACATTTCGCTTAGGCTCACCGGTCCGTCCCATGTTTCTGAACCAAAGTAAACTACGACAGTGATAACAGGAAGCAGCCTGTCATTTTTCCAGAAGCCGCTTATAAATTCATCTCCTGTCGGCTTGACGGACTGATTTTTTGAAGCCTTGTGTGCGGCTTCTGCCTTCGTCACCTGTCCTGCTAGATTGATAAAATCATACAAGCCATTTTTGACAGGCATTGCATAATTGATTTTTCCCTCATTTTCTACTGCCAGAATACAGTAGGCTGCTTTCTGGTCTGTCATTGCGGTCAGTATTTTTGACACATCGCGGTATTTCTGCACAGGGACAGACGTCTGACTGCCGCCATATGGTATAGTAATCTCTGTGGTATCAAGCTCTACCAGCCTGTCGGGGCGAATGACCTGACGCCCCTTGTAGATGAACTGATTTAGAACATCTGCAAATACAGACGGACGTTTCATGTATTCCTTTGTGAGTATGTCCAGTTTTCCCATGTCTTTCTCTCCTTATATGCTTCACTTTTGTATGTATGGTAATGATACCATAGTTCACTGGAAATCTCAAATACCTTGCGTGCGTCCTATCTGTCTTATGATTTCAAACTCTTGATTCTATATGATATTTATAATTTACCCTAAATGCTTCTATGATTTCTTTATTTTTAAGATAAAAAATACAGCTATCAGACATTTCAAATCAGTCCAACTCATAAAAAACACTAAAATAACATGTAGTGAAGGAATCGACAGTACCTCCTGAACTTTTTAACATACTCTTGAAATCTCTTTGTGCCCGATCTTGAAAGATGATTTTTTGCCAAATGTGTATGAATCTATGAAATGTACATCGAATGTACCTTGATTCAATTGGAATAGGCAGAAAAATACTCATTGTAATATATAGCTCACTGCCTATATAAAAATGATAACAAGCCTCTGGAAAAACCTGCTCCCTATATAAAATCTCCTCCATTATGAACAATATAGCAATAAAAAAGGCTTTCTCTCAGCTCTTATTATACTATACACCCTTTTTCGTTTCCAGTGCGAATCTGCGCTGTTTTCCGCTATTTGATTCACCTTTTTGTTATCTGCTCCTTGACTGCTTACCTGCATATTTTTACCATTGATTAGTATATGTAATTTTTGGGGGATTCGAGAAAAAATCTTCGCAAAGGCACTTGCTTGTGACGTGACGTAATGAGAAATACTATAGTCACCCAGAATCTCAATCAGGTAAACAGAGACTTCGAGTGACTATTATTATGAATAGGAAGTATGACATGGATAGCCGGAAAGCGGCAGCACAAGATTATATGAACATTGGCGAGAGAGAATAATAATTGTCCGGCAGTCAGCCAGATTGACCGAGCTGCATTTTATTCTCCAATTATTTCCATATCTTCCAATAAATCCCGTATGACAAGCGCACTTGTATTTGTAAGTTTGATATGTTTTTTTAATGGAACTGTCAGTTTGCCCCTTCTTTCGCCCGAGCTGCAATGGACATCTAATTTTGTATCTATCAAACCTAGATTATCCGCTAAATTATTGGCAAAAATGATACTCCCAGCACTTACTCCTAACACCAAACCATTGTGATTGATATAGGCCATCAAAGACTGGTCAAACTTTGTCGCATTGATTCTTTCAAGCAAATAACGTGTACTTCCGCCGCACAAATATACCACATCGTATTGTTGCAGCTTCTCTAACTCCATACCGGCATGTAAATCAAATACATCAATATGTTGGTCTAAAATACCGCATTTTAGCAAATCCTTCATGCATTTTGGCAAAACTTCGACCGCATCTGCGTCTATTGCCGCTGTGGGGATAAATAAGGCTTTTACGGCGGACATATCTTTGCCTGCCATCTCCACAAAACACGTTTTTATTTCTTCCGTTTCTAAACCTGCTGATGTTAATAATACCCGCATTCTTCCTCCTATTCCGGCCAGTTCATCTGCTCATTCGAGATTCCTAATTTCCTGCACGCACTGCATACATGTTCTTTCTCCGCCTGATTTCCAATCTGATACGTGAAAATCCTGTCCTTCAATACAATGTATTTTTGATTCCCTGCCTTAAAATCAACAAACCAGTTCTCATTTGTATCAGAAGCAGGCAGCATGACTTTGGCGATTTGTTCTGGAAAATCTCTTTTATCACATGTAAAAAATAAAGCGGTCCAATATTTCGGTTTTCCGCCAGTATTCCACAATTCAATTTTATGAATATTCAGGCAGTCAATGATCTGGTCGTCCGCGATGCTTTCTTTGATTAAAATGCCTTCGTATAATTTCGGTTTCTTTTTTTGAATGGCGTTGCTGCCGCAGTTGTGAACATCTTTTACCTCGTTTAAGGTCAATTCATCTTTTAAGAGAGTATCCATCGACACCCGAAAAGTTTCTCCCAGCAGTAGTAATTTCTCTGTCTCCGGCAACGCAATGTCTGCCTCCCATTTGGATATGGACTGACGGCTGACATTACATATTGAGGCAAGTTCTTCTTGCGTCATGCCGTTTGCTTTTCTTAGTTCTATAATTTTTTGTGATAATTTCATTGCCACGCCTCCTTTCAAATAGTATTGTACAAAATAACAATACTATTTACCACCAACGTGAAAGTGCTTTTAGGCAACTACTGGTTGCAATATTCGGACAGGCACCCATCTACAATGCACACAATGCGCTGCGCCGCCTTTGCCACTTTGAGGTCGTGCGTAATCATGACAATGGTATTCCCCAGCTGGTTTAAATTGTCAAAGAGTTTGAGCACCTCCTGTCCGCTGGCGCTGTCAAGCGCTCCTGTCGGCTCGTCGGCAAGAAGGATTGCCGGTTCGCTGGCTAAGGCTCTTGCGATGGATACACGCTGCTTCTGACCGCCGGAAAGCTCATTGGGTCTGTGCCCAAGCCGGTGCGAGATGCCCAGTAATTTTACAATCTCACTGCACTGCTTCTTTGCCTCCCGGTGCCCCATGCCGCGTATAAGCAGGGGCATAATGATGTTCTGCATCACATTGTAGGTTGGAATTAGCTGATAATTCTGGAAGATAAAGCCTATCTCTTTGTTGCGCACCTCCGTCATCTCGCTCTCCTTGGTGTTATGGATTGCCCTGCCGTTTAGATAATATTCGCCGGAATCCAGCACGTCCATACAGCCGATAATATTCATCAGTGTTGTCTTGCCAGAGCCAGACGGCCCGAGGATTGCCACAAACTCGCCTTTTTTTACGGTAAAATCAATGTTCTTCAGAACAGGAACGATATCGTCGCCAAGGCGGTAGCCTTTATTCACGTTCTTTATCTCGATTATTTTTTCCTCCACAGACCGCGCCCCCTATTCCACAATCCATATTTTCATCAATTCGCTGCTGCCTGTATCGTCTTTTTGCAGCAGCATTTTGATAATGTCTCCGTTTGACAGGCGTGAAAAGGTGGTAATCGTGCCAAGTTTTGTCTCCACCTCTGTGCCTACGGGAATCTGCATCTGTCCTGTCACATCTGTTTCAGAATATGTCATAACAGCAGCTTGAGTGTAATCTGTTTTATCTTGTGCCGGGGTTTTTTGTACGCCTGACCTGCCAGCTCTCGCGGCGGCACTGTTTGCGGGCATTGCGCCTGCTGCGGGTATATTTTGCATGTCACCGTCCGATACCCTTTCTTCCCTCTGCCCTGCCATATCCCTTTTTCCGCCACTGGCATTTTCATCTGCGCTGCGCGCTCGTTTCCCGCCGCCTTTTTCCCGCAGGTCATTGAAATCCACTGCCTGCGCCTCCAGTTCGACATATGTCATCTCATTGCCCAGTATGGATGTAATCTTCGCGTATGCATATTCCTGTCCTTCCTCCAGAACAGGCTCATTATTTTCATCTGCCGCGTGAGTCTGCGGCAGATACCAGCAGTATACGCCTGCACCTGCCGCCATGAACAAAATTAATATCACAACAATCCACTTAACTTTCTCCATTGAACCTTCTCCATTTAACCTCAGTTTTCATTCTTCCAGCCATCTGTTTTGGCAGCTCTCTGACTTTGCCTGATACCAGTTCGCCTGTTTTGGCAGGCGCTGTCCTTCCTACTCCTGATTCAGCGCGGCGACAGGTATGAGTGACGACGCTTTGTAAGCGGGGTAGAATCCGAAAATTGTGCCTGTGATCACCCCGAACGCCAGCGACAGCAGTGCGCCCTGTGCAGACAACTCCACCCTGACGGAAAAGCTTTCTATCACCGGCGTAATGCCAAATGCGACTAGCACGCCAAGAATTGAGCCAATAAGGCTCATAAAACATGCCTCAAACAAAAATTCCAGCAAAATATCACGCTTGGAACAGCCGAGTGCCTTGAGAATGCCGATTTCATTCGTCCTCTCCTTCACGGACACAAATAGCACGTTCATAATGCCGATTCCCCCTACAATGAACACAATCACTGCCATCGCGATAAGCAGAAGCTGTAGGGTGTCGTTGGATTTTGACGCCGCTTCCATCTTTGTTCCCGCATCGGAAATGGTAAATTCTGCGTTGGCGTAGCTGTCGGCAAGAACAGTTTTTACATTTTCAATCACAGTGTCAACGCGGTTGACATCTGCTGAAATTACAGTGATTGTCGGGCTGATATTCTGTCCGGTAATATACTTCACGCCCGTCTCATAGGGAATAAAGATGGTCGTGTCGGGACTGATGCCTGACGATACACTCCCCATCTCCTCAAGCACGCCGCTCACCACATATGGTCTTGCATCAATATAGACCACATCATCATATGCCGCATAGACACTTCCAAAAATCTCCTTTGCGGCGGAATAGCCAAGCACACAGTATTTTTCCTTATTTTCATCATTTTCGCCAGACAGAAACTCGCCTGTGATCATCGAGAGATTGCTGATTGTCATATAATTGCTCTTCACGCCTGCAATCGTATAAGAGCCTGCCGATTCCAGTTCACCGCCTTCGACCTGGGTCGTCGTTGTGTAGGATATGGTCACATCTGAGACATCAGGAACAAATACTGCCAGCTCCTCCATGTCCGCGGTGGACAGCACCAGCTTTTCCTGATTGGTTCTGTCTCCGCTGCCGCCCCAGTCACCAAAAAAACCATTCATTGACGGAACAGCCCCCCGCATTCCGCCGCCGTTTGGCATGGCGCCGCCGGGTATGCCGCCTCCGGGCATTTTATTGCCCTTTTCCCTGCTGCCAAAAGCCGCCGCATTCGATTCATAAGAAATATCGATCGCGCCCGCATTGAGGTTCTTGAACTGTTCTGCGACCTCCAGTTTTCCGCCTGTGCCAATGGCGAGTACCATCATGATTGTGGCAGAGCCGACAATAATGCCGACAGAGGTAAGAATGACCTTGAATTTATTCTGGGAAAGATTGATGATGACAAGCCTTAATAACTCCGAAATCCTCATGTTTCACCTACCTTGCTCTCGATTAGAACGATATCCCCCTCAGAAAGCCCTGCCACGACCTCGACATGAACACCGTCTGAAAATCCCGTGGTGACTTCCTGTTTCACAATGTTTCCGCTGTCATCGCGCACCTTGACATAAGATTTTGTCCCCTCTCTGAACACTGCGCGGTTTGACACATAGCAGACCTCCCTCAGCTCTTTTGTCACAAAGGTCACATCGCCCGTCATTCCCTCATACAGTCCTGACAGCTCCCCCTGCACAGTCACAGTGACAGTGTAATAAACAGTGCCTGAACTGCTGTCATACGCTGCATCTGACACCTCGGTTATCCTGCCTGAAAAAATCTCATCGGGATACGCCGTAAATACAATATTCACGGCGCCGTCCCTGTCAACCGCTTTGTAATCCTCCTCGCCAAGAGACACGTCCATGGACACGCTCTTGCTGTCATTGAGCGCCACAAGACTGCTTCCGCCAGACAGCGTATCTCCCTCTGACAAAAAGACCTCTGTCACAACGCCGCTGTACTCAGCAAGAATACTGTTGTCCTGTACTGAATGGTCAAACGCCGCCAGTTTCTCCTCTGCCGCGTCATAGCGCTTCTTTGCAGAGGCGAGTTCATTGTCAAGGCTCGCTGTCTGTATGCTGTACCACTCAGATGCCTTACCAGCATAATAAGCGTCAATCTCCTGCGTCTGCCCCAAGTCCAGCTTTGCCTTCTCATAGTCAAGCTGGCACTGGTTCATGGTGCGGACTGCTGTCTGTATATCGAGTGCAAGCTGCGCTAACTCGTCATTCATGCGCTCAAGCTCCTCCTCATACTGGTCTGCAAGTTTTTGCGCCGTGTCCCTTGTATTTAGATAGACCGTATAGTAATATGCGTTCTCATGCCTTCCTTCGTAGTTCTCCGCGACAGCCCCCTGCGCTTCGCGCAGAAATGTTTGTGCCTCGGCGTATTCCTCCTGAAGTTCTGCAAGCGCCAGCAAGTTTTCATTGTATGTATTTTGTTTGTCATCCACAGCCGCCGCCGCGTCCGCGACAGCCTCCTGATATGTCTTCAACTCATTTTCATAGATTAGCTGTGCATACTTCCCATTTGTGACATACGTGTCATATCCCTGCTGTGCCTGTGTTCTCGACGCCTTCTGTTCGATCTCAAGCGCTTCATAGTCTGCCTTCGCATCACGGATATCCTCAGACAGTGTCTCCCGAATCTCCTCCACACTTTCCGTTGTCAGGGTGTAGAGTATATCCCCCTCCCGGACCTCCTGCCCGACTGCAATCTTTACGTCTGCCACTTCGAGAGACTGGCTCTGTGACGCCTGCCCTTCCACATTCATCACCCCAAATGACAGCATTCCAGAACTGCCATTTCCAGAACCGCCGTTTCCCATGCCGCCAAATCCTCCCGGCATGGCGCCCGCCGCAGTCTGGCCGCCTGATGCTGCTGTGGTGGTGCTGTCAACAAGCGCACTGATATCCAGCTCAAAGCGCTGCTCGAGCGTACCAATCTCCACAGCCGCCTCCTCCGTGATTCCCACGGTGAGGCTTCCATATTCCGCTTTGCTTTCCTTGTACACAAGCTCCTCCCCGCTGTGCCCAATCCCTGCAAGGCGCAGAGAAACAGCAACAATTCCCGCCGCCGCTGCCGCACCAGTCTCAATAAGCAGTTTTGCCTTATTTTTCATCTGCGCCTCCTTTCTGAACCAGTGTCTTGATATAATACTTGTCGCCTGCGCTGATTCCGTCTATGACTTCAATGTACTCGCCGTTGTGAAACCCTGTCGTCACAGGCGTGAGCACATACGCCTCCCCGAATTTGATATACAACTGGCTTTTCCCGTTCTCCTCCACGACTGCCTTGCGCAGAACATAGCTGATGTTCTCTGCCTGCTCCGTGACAAATGTCACCTCCGCCGTCATGCCGCTATAGAGCATGGAGGTATCTCCCTGTATCGAAACCACGACTGGGTAACTGATGGTTGCCGAATTTCTGCTTGTGGCGGTCGTCGTGACCGACTCGATTACGCCATGATAGGTTTCCCCCTCGTATGCAGAAAAATTTAATTCCACCGCATCGCCGACTTTCATGGCCACGACGTCCTCCTGTGAAACATCTACAGACACCGTCATTTCATCTGCCTTTGCAAAGGCGACCAGCGTGCCGGTATTCATCAGGTAATCCCCCTCTTCATAACCGATTTCTGTGACAATCCCGCTTCCCTCGGCAAAGACAGTCCCATCTCCCACAAATTTGTCGAAAGCCTCCAGCTTTTCTGCTGCCTCCTCAAGTTCCCGCTGCGCCTTGGAAAGCGCATTCTCATACCCAGTCAGGCTGCTCTGGTATTTTACATCCGCAAGCTCACCGCTGACAGCCGATGTGTTCAAATCCTGCTGCGCTGCCAGCAGCTCTTTTTCCAATAACTGCTGCTGGTATATCATCTCTGCCTCTATCTCATATACTTCATCAAACTTCTCCTGAATCTGTTTGCTGCTCTCATCAAACTGGCTGAAAAACTGCTCATAAGATGCCTTTGCCGACTCAAATGCCTGCGCCGCGTCCACCCTGTTTGTGACATAATCCTCACTGGCGGCTTCGACCGCCTCGACCGCCTTCTCATACGCCTCCAGAATATCGGATTTTTCTTCGAGATACTCCTCCTCGGTCAAGTCGCACTGCAATTGATAGATCTCTTTTAAAAGCTGCTGTATCTCAAGGTTTTTTGCCGCCATATCGTTCGACAGCCGCGCGATAGCAGTATCGTGCGAAGTCTGCGCCAGCGATGTGTCAAGCAGCGTTTCATCGCGGGAAAGCTCCGCCTCCAGCACGCCAAGCTCATACGCTGTCTGTGCTTTCGCAAGCGCAATCTGTGCCTCGGTATTCTCATAGGTAAGCGCCTTGCGCACAGAAGCAATGCTGTCCTGCGTAAAACGGTATACCGGCTCGCCCTCCTTCACACGCTGCCCGACAGCCACATAGACCTCCTCCACTTTTAGATAATTTGCTTCTGCTTCCTCCTCATCGTCCTCGTCGTCGCTGTCCTCCTCCGTGGACACATCGAGATCATAAAGCTGCGACGTAATCCCAAACGCCACCGTTCCGCTCTCCGTCACGCCACTCTTGAGCGTCCCCTGCTGCACGGTCTGTTCGCTGTATGCCCACTGCTGTGTATTCTGTGATGATTTTATAAAAATGGTATAGCACGCAGCCGCAATGACCACCACCGCCATGCTGCACAGGGCTGCCAGCGTCTTTTTAGTCCTGCGTGCCATGCGTCTTTTTGTCTGTGTCTGCTGGCTGTCCATGCGCATTCTCCTCTCCGTCTAATATTGTCTCCACAGGTGCTTTCGTCCTATCTCCGTCTCCTCCAAACAGCACATTTGCCGTGAGATTCGCGTCAATCCCGCTCACATCTCCTTGCAGGTTTACTGTCACAGTATAGCTGACAGAGGTTCTGCTGTTGGAGGAGGAAATCGGATTGATCGTTTCAATGACACCGCTGTAGCTGCCGCGGTCCGTGATCGTGACAGATGCCGTCTGTCCAACATAGAGTTTTGCGATATCCTCTTGGCTCACCGACACAGACACGGAAATCTGCTCTGGATTGCTGTAGGCAAATACCATGCTTCCACCTGTGAGTGCCTGCCCTTCTTCTGCCATCAGCATCAATACGGTTCCATTTTCTTCTGTGCGCAAGTATCCGTCCCCCACCAGCGCTTCAAACAGGGCAAGATTGCTGTCCGCCTCCTCCTTGGCGTCCTCTAATCTGTCCAAGCTGTCCTTCAGACTGGCAAGCTGGGTATCATAGTCCTCCTGCGCCGTCTTTCCCTTTGCCACAGCCGTCTCATAGACAGTCTTTGCACTCAGGGATTGTTTTTGATACGACACCTCTGCATCGGTGAAATCCTCCCTTGCCGTCTCAAGCTGGTTTTGCAGTTTTTGAAGCGTTAATTCCGCAGAGGCGATTTCCGCCTCATATTCCTCAAGCGCGGTGTTGTATTCCTCCTCCGCTTTTTCTGCCTCCTGTTCCAGAAGGCTCATTGTCTTGACAATCCACTTTCGTTCACTCTGCTGCGCCTGCCTCTCCATACCGCCAAAACCAGCAGGTGCTGTCCCCATACCATCACTGAAATCCTGCGTGCCTTTTCCTGTATCTGTCTGGGGAGGCGGTTCTGTGCCTGCATTTTCCTCCGGCACAGACTCTAATGTGTCCGGTTCCGCGTCAGACACAGCAGCGTCTCCGGCAGCACCACTCAGTGTCATCATTCCTGCTGTCCCCATAGTTTCTGATGCGCCGCTATTGAGCTCGTCATCTGTCACTTCCCAGTATTCTTTTCTTTCCATATATAATTCTCTTGCGTCTTCGTATGCTTTTTTCAGGCTGGCAATCTCATAATCTTCATAAAAAGTTTGATTCTGCACACGACCGAGATATTCATTGTATTCCTGCTGCGCCTCCTCGTAAGTTTTTGAGGACTGTGCATAGTCCGCTTCAAGCTGTGCGATGGTGTCATCATAGACCTGTTTGGCAAACTGTGCCTCGAGCATTGCCGTATCATAAGTATACTTCGCCTGCAGCCTGCTCTCCCCGTCTGAAATCTGCCCGCTCCGGTATGCAAGCTGTGCACTCAGCGCCGCGGCTTCCAGCTCTTCCCTTGCGTCTGCGATACTTTCTTCGGTAAATTTGATGTAGGGATCGCCCGCTTTGACGCTGTCGCCGTTTGCCAGATAGACCTCCTCCACATACAGGCTTGTATCTTCCAGAAAATCAATCTCAAAGGTGACTGCCTTCACGCCCACCAAGGTCGTTCCGGCTGCCATGACCATGCCGGAAGCACTGTTAAAATTCTGATTTTGATTCTGTACAAACTCCATCTCACGATCACTATGGCTTGTCGAGACAGCCTGCCTTGTTTTTATGTAGCTGGCAATACTTCCTGCCGAAATCGCAAGGACGAGGGCTGCCGCGGCGGCCAACCCCAGCCTGTTTTTCCATTTCCGCTTTTTTACCATCGCGTCGAGTTCCTGCAACGATTCGTCTTTCTTCTCCATAGAACGCCTCTCCTGCATTGAATAAAACACTTATTTTTTGAAGGGCGCGGATAAAATACGCCTGCTATGTATGCAGCCACTGTCTCCACTTCACATTCTCTTTCTCAATATCTGTGGGCACAACACATGATTGAAACAGCGCAGCGCGTTGTAACCTTTTTTCTCTCTATTCAGACTGTGGACTGCTCCTTTTGGCAGGCTGCATTTTTCGCACGCCCATGAACAACTATACTGTGGCTTCCTAAAATGTACTTAAAATTAATTGTGACGATTGTTTGAAAAAAATTGTGCACGGCAACAAAAAAGGGTTCTTTATAGGACGGGCCATTTAACGGCTATCCATCAGAACCCTAAAACAAATTAATTTTTCTCCTGTGCGCTCAGCCTTGATTTTTCCGCCGTGCGTCTCGACAATCGCCTGCGCCATTGCAAGCCCGATCCCTGTCCCGCCGGTGCTGGCAGAACGGGCTTCGTCCACACGGTAAAAACGGTCAAACAGCCGCTCTAGCTCCACGGTGCACGGTAGATCACACATGTTTGCCACCTCAATACAGACTCTCCGCCGCCTGCGGTAAATATGCAGACGGATTTCCCCAGCCGCTGCCGTGTACTTCACTGCGTTGTCAAGCAGAATGGAAATGAGCTGCTGTATGGAATTGCGGTCTCCATAGAAGGACAGGTTTTCTTCTATATGCTGGCAGTACGTTTTGCCTTCTGCCTTTGCGCGGACGGCAAAAGGCTCTGCTGTCTCCCAAGCGGCATCACTCAGGGAGAACGTGCTCTTTTCTGGAAAAGGAATCTCCTCGTCCATCCTTGATAACGCCACAAGCTCTCCCACCAGACGGGTAAGGCGCGCCGTCTGTTTCTGAATGTTGGCAATCCATTCATCTCCCTCGTATTCCATCGCCGCAATGTCCGCGCTGGTTGCAATCGAGGTAATCGGCGTTTTCAGCTCATGCCCGGCATCCGTGATAAAACGCTTCTGCCGCTCCATATTTTTCATATATGGCCTGACCGCATACCGCGAGAAAAACACCACCAGCGCCAAAACCACCAGCAGGCTCGCAAATCCGATGCCCAGGGAAATCAGCAGCAGGGATTTCATAAATTGCAGCGCAGAAGTCACATTCAGAAACAGCACAGTACGCCCTGCGTCGTCAATTTTTACCTGATAGCGGTAATCTCCGTAATATCCTTTCTCTTTGTCCTTCCTGAGCACTGCCTCTGTATACGCTTTGGCGGTCTCCTCGTCAATCGAATAGATATAATCTCTTGAAATGACTTCAATTTCCCCGGAGTTGTCACAGTACACAGCAAAAAAACGAGTGGTGAAGCGCGCTTCCGGGCCACCTCCGGGCATTTTAGAAATTTGAAGAAAATCCGGTCCCTGATTCTCCGAAAACCGCTTATCATTTTCTTTGGACTGCGCATCTGAAGAAAATTTTCTGCGTGTCCGGTGTTCATACGCCCGTTTCTCATACTCCAAAAGACTTGCTGCCAGATCATCCTGCGTGGCTGTCGTCCTGTAGTAATTGACAATATTAATCCCCACCACCAGCACAAGCATCACGGTGGCAAAAGCAGCCATCGCTGCCATGATAAAACGCCGCTGCATTTTTTTGAGCATGTAAGACCTCCTGTTTGTATACTACGCCTCCAGCGAATATCCGGCTCCGCGCACTGTGCGTATCTCCACGCGGCTTCCAATCTGACGGAGTTTTTTGCGCACAAATCCGATGTACGTCCACACCACGTTCATGTCCGCCTCAGAATCTTGTCCCCAGATTTTATCCATCAGGTGATTTGACGAAAACACAAAGTGCGGATGCTGCAAAAATAACTCTGTCAGTTGAAATTCCTTATTGTTCAGGCGCACTGTCTGTTCCTTGCAGGACAGTTCATACCGGTTGCAGTCTAACTGCACATCTCCAAAGGATAACACAAGGTCTGAATATCCTGCATTCCTGCGCGAGAGCGCCTTCACGCGCGCGATAAACTCCTTCGTCGCAAACGGCTTGGGCAGGTAATCATCCGCCCCTGCCTCCAGTCCGGCTACACGGTCCTCCACCTCGGCCTTGGCGGTCAGCATGAGGACAGGCACCCCGGAACGGCTTTTTCTGATCTGGCGCAGCACTTCCAGTCCGTTGACCTTTGGCATCATGATGTCGAGTACAATAACGTCATATTCTGCATAGTGAAAACAGTCCAGCGCCTCCGCCCCGTCGTGAACAATATCTACCGTAAATTTATTCTTTTCCAGCAAAAATTTTAATCCTCTTGCAAGCTCAACTTCATCCTCAGCAATCAAAATGCGCATGGTCACAACCTCCTGTTTTTATACAGAATATGCCCCTTAGTTAAAATGTACTTAAAAAACAATTATCCGCCAGCAAAATCTGAATCTCCGTATCCATATATAAATTATCGGCATTGATTCCAACTTCTGTAACTGCTTTTATTAACTGCTAAATGCCGTCTTTCCCCCAGCTTTGGAAGCATCGGCAGCACATTGCAGGGCGCGCCTCCCGGATTTGCTTCGAAGATCGGATTATTCTGCCGTTTTCCGTAAAGCCAATCCATAGTTCCTAATGCTGCGACATCATACTTTTTCATCTTCCATTTCTCACTGCACACCTGTTCAGAGCAGGTCATACTTTACAACATCCATCTCTACCGTACCATCTGAAAAGAATGAAATGCCGTCCGCCGCCTGATCGGTATACATTGTCGCGGTCAAAACCTGCTCACCGTCATTGACAAACACCTCCGCGCTGAAGCGGTCCAGAATAATGCGCAGCTTGAGGCTGCCCTCTGCACTGTTCACAAGACTGCGCCGCTGGTGTATGATTGCCCTTCTTGAACCTGAAAATTTCCTGTCTATCTTGAGTATGGACTCCCGCGGGCGGAAGCTCAGAGAGGTGTGATATTGGTCCTTCTGGGCAAAGCGCACTGCAAACTTCTGGTAAAGCGCCTGCGCGTCCCCGCGCCGCAGCGTCAGTTCCATATCAATGCGCCGTCCGCTGACTCCTTCCAAGCTGATTGTGCCTGTAAAATTTACCTTTTCATGCACAGTTTTGTTGCAGCGCAGCGCATCAAACTCCCGAGTCGGTGTCTGGTAGAGTCTGCCGTCACGGACCGACAGTTCTCTTGGCAGGCTCATCTGCCCCATCCACGGCTCATCAGGCGACCGCATTGTGCAGGTGTCCCAGTTTTGCATCCAGCCCATCATAATACGGCGTCCGTCCGGCGTCAGCACGGTCTGGGGTGCATAGAAGTCAATGCCATAATCAATGGATTGATTGCTCTCCTCATGGAACGTTCCCGTCTGCTCATCAAACGTTCCGATGAGGCAGAGCGTTCCATTGCCGTTGTGATACTCAAATCCCTGCGGCAGCATATCCTGCGGGCTCGCAAGTAGTACCCACTTCCCATCCAATCTGAAAAAATCAGGACACTCCCACATTTTTCCAAAACGGTGATCATTGGACACCAGTATACTGCGAAACTTCCATTGGAAACCATCTTTGCTGGTGAACAGCAGAATCCGCCCGTCTCCGTCTGCCAGACAGTTTCCCGCAATGCAACTGTACGTGCCGTCCGCATTCTGCCATATCTTCGGGTCCCGAAAATCAAACTTACTTCCACCGACGGGAAGCTCTGCCGCGTCAAGTACAGGATTTTTTTCATACTTTTCATAGTCAATTCCGTCCCCAATGGCAAGGCTCTGTGTCTGGATATCACGAATCGTATCATTCTCCTGACGCTCCTTGACAACACTGGTGTACATCAGCAACTGCCTGCCGTCGGGAAGCGTCAGCGCACTTCCCGAAAAGCACCCGTCTCTGTCGTAAGACTCGTCCGGTGCCAGCGCTGCCGGGAGATGTTCCCAGTGGAGCAAATCGCGGCTCACCGCATGTCCCCAGTGCATCGGTCCCCATTTGGACTCATAGGGATAATACTGGTAAAACATATGGTACATTCCATTGTGATACGAAAATCCATTCGGGTCATTCATCCACCCAACCCGCGAGCACAGATGAAAATCAGGGCGTTCCTCCCTCGCAATACTTTTTTCAACAGTCTCCTCATACTTGCGCGCCTCGCGCAGTGTCTGGCTTGTCATAAAATACCTCCTCCTAGTATAACTATTTCGTAATCCAGCCTTTCTAAGTTTAAAAAATGAAACCGGAACAGCAGGCCGTCGTCCCGGTTTCAACACACTCAATATTATGAAAACATTTCCTATTTTACCGCACCTGCTGTCACGCCTTCTACAATGTAACGCTGCATAAACAGATACAGGATCAGGATTGGCAGCATCGCCAGCAGCAGCGCTGCCATGACAAGGCCAATGTCGGTAGAATACGTTCCGTAGAATATCTGCGTCGCGATGGGTATCGTATACAACTCTTTTCTGCCCAGCACGAGGCTTGGAAGCAGGTAGTCATTCCAGAACGCCATCGCGTCAATGATCGCCACCGTTGCAATCGTAGGCTTCAGCAGCGGGAACACAATTCTCCAATAAGTCTGCCACTTGGTACATCCGTCAATCGTGGCTGCCTCCTCCAGCGCAATCGGAACATTGGTTCGTATCGCTCCGTGGAACATAAATGTCGCCATGGACAGTGAAAATCCCACATGCATGAACACCAGTGTAGCGCGGTGGTTCAAAACGCCGAGAACGCCACCGTACAGAGATACCAGCGGAATCATCAGCACCTGAAATGGTATTACCATAGATGCGATCATCAGTCCGAACAGCGCCCCGCATGCCTTCCAGTTATTGCGCACGATCACATACGCGGTCATGGAGGCAAACAGGATTGTGAGAACAGTCGCAGAGACCGTGACGATCATGGAGTTGCCGAAAGACCGCCAGAAATTCATCTTCTCCATTGCCTCCGGGAAATTTTTCAGTGTGAATCCATGTTCCCCGATCAATGACAATGGGTTTGTTGTGATATCCGCCTTAACCTTAAACACATTGATGATCACCAGTATAAACGGAAATATAAAGCAGAAAAACAATATGATCAAAACAACGATTTCAACTGTATGCCTTATTTTTCTGTCACGAGCAGCTTTTGCATTCAAATCATCCATTACGCTGACACCTCCGCTTTCTTACCAATGTATACCTGAAGTACGCCTACAACTGCACAGACAATAAACAATATCAACGCCTCTGCCTGACCTGTACCATAATTTTTATATGTAAATGCCTGATTGTACACATGCATTGCCGCCATCACCGAACTGTTGAACGGTTCTCCGTTTGTCAGTGACAGGTTGACATCGTACACCATAAAGCATCTTGTCACTGTCAGGAACAGACATTGTACAAAAGATGATACCATAAGCGGTACAGAGATATGTACAATTGATTGTAAATTGGTACAGCCGTCAATCCTTGCCGCTTCAAGCACATCTTCCGACACACTCATAAATCCTGCCACATAGATCAGCATCATATACCCTGCATACTGCCACACCGACACGATGATCAGACAGAACATTGCCCCGTTTGTGGTAGCCAGCCATGAAGTAGACATTGCATCTATTGAAAGTGCGTTTCCAATCGCCACAAACGCACGGTTAAACACAAACTTCCAGATATATCCAAGCACGATACCGCCAATCAGGTTTGGTATGAAAAATCCTGCCCGGAAGAAGTTCTGCCCCTTCACACCGCTGGTCACTAAAAATGCCAGTGTAAATGCCACCACATTGACCAGAACCACTGCAATCAGTGAATAAATCAGGGTTCTTCCAAGCGCCTGCCAGTAGGCAGCATCTGCATTGGGATCATGTATACAGTACGGGCCAAAATCGCCATTCTTGCCGTCCGGCATTTCCTTGGTCTTGGAAATCATACTGATGACGTCCATGCGGAAACCGTCGATGCCCTTGTCGCACCACCACGTCATCATATCAAATACTTCCCCGCGCACTTTGGGATTATCCCAGTTGAGATCTGGCTGCTTCTTGGAAAACAGGTGCAGATAATACATTCCTGTCTTTTCGTCATACTGCCATGCCGACCCGCCAAAACAGAACCCCCAGTTGTTCGGCGGCGTCTGCGCATCTTTGCCCTCACGCCAGATATAATAATCGCGGTATGCATTATCCCTTGATTTCTGACTCTCCACAAACCACTGGTGTTCGTCCGACGTGTGGTTCACCACCAAATCCATGACAATCTTTATACCGCGCGCATGGGCAGCCGCCAGCAGTTCATCAAAATCCTCCATCGTGCCAAATTCGTCCATGATATCTTGGTAATCGCTGATATCATATCCGTTATCATCGTTGGGAGACTTGTACACCGGCGAGAGCCAGATCACATCAATCCCCAGATATTTCAAATAGTCCAGCCTGCTGATAATCCCCTGCAAATCGCCAATCCCATCCCCGTTGCTGTCCATAAAGCTGCGCGGATAAATCTGATAAATAACGGCTTCCTTCCACCATGTTCTCTTCATATTATCTCTCCCTTTCTTTTCCATCTATAACAAATATGTGCCTGTTTACTTTGTTCATAACCATACCTGATATTTATTATCTACATTTTAATGATAATTGCGTGAAAAGTCTTACACTTATCTGATGAAAAAGTACGGTTTTATGACTTTTTATGTGTTTTGTTTTCCTGATTCTATGGATTCTGCGTGCTTTCGGTACTGCAATGGCGTCGTCCCTGTATGTTTCCGAAATTCCTGTAGAAAATTCCCCAAATTATTAAAACCACACTCCAGACAGACTTCTGTCACTTGCAGACTGGTCTCTTCCAGAAGCCGCTTTGCCTGCTTGATGCGATACTCATTGACATATTCTATCGGAGAATATCCAATCGCCTTCTTAAAAAGGCGGCAGAAATACTGTTCGTTCAAATTGACCTGCCCTGCAAGGTCCGAAATATAGATTTTATTTTGATAATTGTCCCTGATATACGTGAGCGCGGTCTTGATGTTCTCCACACGCCTGTCAAAATTTCTTTCCGTAGAGAGAAAAAGCCCATGGGCAGAGAGCGTGGCAAGAATATACATCAGGCAGGACTTGACATACAGTTGGCTTGTCAAATTATCAGTCACCAGACTGCTGTTTGGCATATGCGCGCGCGCCGCCTGCCCCGCAGAAGATTTCTCAATTTTCTGTCCGAAAGCGCGCATAATGTCCGTAAAAGTACTGCGCAGCGCGGAAAAAGAAGCTTTCCATTTTGGATTGGCTTGATCAGCCGAAGCTGCACCTCATCGCTGGAATCCAAACCTAGAATGTTTGGCGAGAACACTACTGCATCTTCCCAGTAGCGCTCAGCGGTCTCAGCGGAAATACTGTGCAGTTCGCCGGGATTGACAAAATAAAAGCATTCAGACTGGACCATGAACGACTCCATGTTAATCTCCAGCCGAAATGCTCCTCCCGAAAAATACAGGATTTCTATTTCATCATGCCAGTGATGCTTGACAAAAACCCCCTTTCCCGCAGCATGTGTACGATATATTGCACATGGAAACGATTTCGTTCCATGGATACAGACTTCTTTTAAGTCTTTTAAGACAACGGGCTGTTGTTTCATGGTCGCTCTCCTTTACACAATGATCTGACGTCATTTTCCGTCAAAACAGCCTCAACTGTTCATACTCTGCCTTTTGCTCCAGCAGACACGGTACTTTTTGAAGCAATTCACCCGCTTTGCGCCTGTCAAATATCCATGGGATAAGTTCGCTCTCCTCCAGCACAAGCGGCATACGGTCATGGATGGGTTTCATGGAGGCGTTCGCCTGTGTAGTCAGGATTGTAAACCGGTCTCCATCTTCATAATGGTTATAGATTCCTGCCATAAAGAGCACTGGTTTTCCTTTTCGGTAAAAGATATTTTTTTCCTTATAGCGGTTCCATTCATAGAACCACGCTGCCGGTATCACAATGCGTCGGTACGCCACACCTTCTTGAAAAGTCTTTTTGTCCAGTACAGATTCACTTCTTGCATTAAATATGACTTGTTTCCCCTGAAAGCCCGGAAGTCCCCACCGCTTCATGCTGCATTCCAGCCCGGAACCTGACGCCGTCAAAACCGGCGCTATTTCTGTCGGATGGAGATCTCTTGCCTGCATCTGAAAATTTATGGAAGCTCTTTTCCGTACATTCTCCTCGGTCAGTTGGATAATCTTTTCAATCTCTTTTGCCGTCTCCTCATCTACATGATATCTGCCGCACACAGCCGCGCTCTCCTTTCCATGAGTCGGGTCTTTTAGCGAACCCCCTACTCATTTACAAACAGTTTCTAAGTATTTACCATCTGCAAGGTTATTATGTTCTGATAACCTTATCAAAATACAGATTATTTGTCTCAATCTCTTCCCATTGATCAATTTTTCCAAAATATGTTTCAGCCCCACTAGGAATGCTGCTGTTTCCTTTTGCATCTTCGGCAGAGGAGAAAAATAAAGATTCTGTGCGAACTTCCTCTGCGGTCTCCACGACCAGCATGTAAGCTGGTATTGTCAATTCCAGAACATAAACGGCAATGGGATCTTGATAGATTGGTTCAGCTCCATGCTCTTTCATCACGCAGCAATGTTCCATTTTATCATTTCGTTCAATATTTTCTTTCGTTAAGCCCGCCCGCCAGTAACGCTTCATTTCAACGTGGATAAATTCCTCATACAAATCAAAAAACAGGTTTAGCGCCTTCTCCTCATCACCATGACAGTATGTGAGCATATTATGACACCACCCGGCACATACACACTCCGTATGCAGACGGACATCGGTAAAACTATGCATAAAATGAAAGTCCAGCGGAAACAAATTGCCACGCCAGCATACGCCAAGGTCGCGTTCGGCAGCTTGGTAGCCATGAAGAAAATGCAGCAAGGGCGTAATCGCCTTACTGCCTAGAAACATTCCCGGGCGCGTTTGAATTTGTCGAATCATCCGATGCAGGCTAGGCTTTTCATCTTTCCAAGGAATAGGAATCTCATATGTTACAGACTGCATATCTATACCTCCTCATAAGTGAATCCATCATTTTGTCTCACATGAATATACACCGATTCTGCGGCTCTTATTTCATTGATAGCTTCCTTAGGCACTATATCCTATTTATAGTATAACATTTTCTTCGAAAAACGTACAACAATTTATTCTATTCTTATACTGCCCCCCTGTCTTGTCCCGCATGTCTATTTATGATAAAATTTTGGTGGTGTGAACCGCTCACAACCGCAATTCGTATCAACTGTTTTTTCACAGATATGATATACTGGTCGTAAGGAGTTTGATCATGAAATCTGCAATGTCATTTGATAAAGTCTTAGAATACATAGAAGAAAATTTGTATGAGGATATCTGTCTGGATCAACTTGCTTCGGCAGCAGGATATTCAAAATATCATTTTTTGCGCTTGTTTAAGAAAACATTTGATATGACGCCGCTGGAATACGTGCGCAGGCGAAGGATCACAGAAAGCGCCCGCGATCTTGCAGATACCGATGAATTGATATCTCAGATTGGTTATAAACATGGGTTTAATTCCAAGGAAAATTTTACAAGAGCCTTTCAGTCGGAGCATCATATATGTCCATCAGAATATAGAATGACTGACAACAGTTTGAAGCTGCTTCACCGAAACAAACCAGAACAGGACGCTTTGACATTGGTTCCAACAATCACAGTGCTAGAACCGTTCAGCGCAACAGTGTTTCAAAGTGACGAGGAGGAGCCTGCAAGATTTTGGAACAAATATAACTGCGGAGGATTTTCGAAGAGATTATCCGGCGGCACAGCACAGATGGATTACGGCTTTTCAGTGTGGAATTTTGAGCAGGGTAAGCTTGACTATTACGCTGGAATCCTGACAGAATATGCCAAGGGAAACGTATCGGGAACGATACAGCTCAATGTGAACGGCGGACTGTATGCGGTATTTGACACACCTAAGGCAGACAAGTATACCTTTGTCAATACCATACGCAGGACATGGGATTATATCATGCATGAATGGATTCCACAGAGTGCGTATGAATATCTTGGCGATTGTGATTTTGAGACATACAGAGAATGCAGCAGGGAATTTTCGGAACAGATATTTATTCATATCAGGAAACGAAAAGAGGGTTGAATCAAGTTCGCTGTAGTATTCAGAAACACTTTATCATCATGAAAGACAAAAAGGAGAGAAAATTATGGTAGAAATCAAGAAAGTTTTCAGAGAAGAAATCCCTGCGATGCGGTTCATCGGAAAAAAATATCACGATTACAGCGGCTGGGGCGAGTGGTTTGCAAACGGCTGGTTTGAGACCATAGAGAACAGCATGGGCGGAACGGACAAAATTCTTGAAATCTGGGAAAACGGCGGGGCGTATGTCGGTTTGGAGTGCCGAAAAAACGGTGCGCTTCTGGAATACTGGATTGGAATGTTTACGCCCGAAAATACAGCTATTCCAGAAGGGTTTGCGCATATCGACTTCCCGAAGTCAAGCCTTGGAACCTGCTGGGTCTACGGCAAGGAAGAAGAAGTGCATGGCGCTGTAGGGAATTGCTCGGAATCCCTTCGCAATGCAGGTATGCAAATCGCTGTTGATGACAACGGCATTGAGAGATCTTTTGAGAACTGTCTGTGTCCCCGCTTTACAACGCCTGATGAAAAGGGAAATGTTATCCTAGATTACTGCTGCTTTGTGAAGTAGCATTTATTTTCTACTACCAGTTGAATTTATTTGATGAACTAACCGACACGGTTATGGTTTTTTCAAATTACTATGGTAAAATGGAGTCAGCAGAAAAGAAAACCGCCCAAAGGCATAAGGAGGATATGATATTAATTCTATAAATATTGGCTCAGTAATTATGAATAAAAGAAAGGCCTTAGGATATACACAGCAAGCTTTGGCGGATAAGCTGAACATTTCTTTTCAGGCAGTCTCAAAATGGGAGAATGGAACAAATTATCCAGAAATGGAAATGCTTCCTATGATTGCAAGTGTGTTGGACACAAGTATTGATTCCCTTTTGGGCTATAAGTCCTTTGTGGTTTCTGATTATGATCAGCGCTATGACACAGCGGACTATTATTGGGGAATAACTCCCAATAATTTATGCTATGAAATCATGAAACTGCGACCGCCCGTGAAACCGTTAAAAGTGTTGGATATCGGCTGCGGAGAGGGGAAAGACGCTGTTTTTCTTGCTCGAAATGGTTATCTTGTAACCGCATTTGATTTATCCGAAACCGGAATAGAAAAAGGGAAAAAACTTGCCGAAAAATGTCATACCTATGTAGACTTCTTTAGAGCTGACATAACTGATTTTCGCGCAACCGACTACTATGACATTGTTTTTAGCAGCGGCGTGTTTCACTTTATTCCGCCCAAGATACGAGACGAAATTACCACAAACCTGAAAGAATACACAACGCGAAACGGCATACATGCAATCAATGTATTTGTAGATAAACCGTTTGTGGCAGTTGCGCCGGATAAAGATGCCAACCGGTTTCGCTGGACTACCGGAGAACTTTTTATGCTCTATCATGATTGGAAACTGCACAAAACAGAAGAAGTTATTTTTGACTGCAATAGCGGCGGAATCCCGCATCAGCATTGCATGGATATTATGATTGCGGAAAGGGTAGAATAATTCTATGAAATTACAAGCAGTATTTCCTTTCACCTGCCTGTCATTCTCCGCAACGGAACAATTCTTGCCAATCCTCTGACCAAGGAAGAATTCGAGATCTTGGTGTTTGGAAAAGAATTGCAGCACATACGGCAGGCTTTAGCTGACACCGCTATCCCCGGATTTGCAACTGCTTATTTTGGCTCGAATGAAATAAAATTATGCTTGGCTGGAAGAACAAATAAAGGTTTTCAGGATTATTTGCAAAACCATTCTTCGGACAGCCGTATTCATATGGTTGATACGGAAGAGCAATTATACGAGGGGAAAACGTGCTATTTTACATTTATCGCCCCCAGAGATGAATTGCAGCCCCTTTATGAACGTGTAAAACAGATTGCGGGAATCCATTGTGTTTTTCAACAGGATAAATACAGACCAGAATACTGGTTAGAACTATGTCCGGGAAATGCAACCAAGGCAGCCGCAATTCAAAGAGTAAAACAGCTATGCGGCTGCCAAAAGGTAATTGTATTTGGTGATTCAGCAAATGATATTTCCATGTTTCAAATGGCAGATGAATCGTATGCAACACAAAATGCGATTGACGAACTAAAGGAAATTGCTACGGGAATCATTGAGAGCAATCAAACTGATGGTGTGGCAAAATGGTTAGAGGCGCATCTGTGAGCAATGGTGGTAGTTGGTAATGGGGTTCGTACCAGTATCACTCCCGGATGGTTAATGCTCTTATCAAATTTAACTGCCAACGCATCTTGTTCCTTTGCAGTTAACATTCTTTTGGTCGTTTTATTATACATAGTCATTAATGCTTCCGTTAAATCAATTCTTCTCTGGACATTTTTTGTTCCATAGTTTACCTCCTAATTTTCTGGTTTTTTAGAAACTTATACTTTCTTAAATTTCCCATTTACCATGTAGCAAATAATTTTTTCTCCCCTGTTTCAACGTCATATGATTTGGATTACTATACTTCTCTTCCTCCACAATTCCATCATCTTCCCATCCACAATTTGAACAAATATCGTATTCTCCTCGCGTAGAAAGTGTTTTCTCTCCACAACATAGACAAATATATTCTTCTGGTTGTTCTCCATATACAATCACAGTTTTTTGCAATATATTTGATACCATGTTTCCCAAATTTTCGTTAGAATAGCCACTATAACTGTATTCGCAAAGAAGTTTGACCAGTGTATCATATCGGGGAGACATTGTATCTGCTTGTGGTTCTTCAAAATTCAAAAGTTCTTGTCTCAGACTTAATGACAGCAAATGAAATATTTCATCTGCATCATCAAGCCCCCATGCATTAACAATAATTGCTTCTCTATCTTCTGGAGAAACTTTTTTATACTCATTTGTAGCGATAATCTCAATTGCCTGCTTTCTGTCCATTTATTTTTCTCCAACTGTTTATTTGCTAGTAGTAAAATTTAATTGTCCAAAATCGCCTATACTTCCAAACACTACTTTGCATACTATCCAACAATTTCTTGGGATTCATACTCTTTATCAAATAAATTATTTAAATAATCTTCTATAGTTCTCCCTGCCCAATACAAACTATTCATACTACCCCAATAAATATTTTTGCTTCTACCAACATACACAATTGCTGCACACATGCTGCCAATTGGAAATAACTCTTCTTTTGCCAATAATTGAAACTGTGCAAGTCGATCAAATTCTCCATTTGCCGCAAAAAAAGGATTGAAATCGAATTGTGCACCTTTATGATTACAGTCATCTTTTACATGAAATGTAAGTCCTCCTAAATTTTCTAATATATCTAAAGCATACTCAAAATAAACATAACCTTCAATGGTTAATTCGTGTATCCAATACTTGATATCATAATATCTATTCTCACTCCATCCTCCCTTTTCCAATATATTCACCACATATGGATCCAATAATTTTATATTCAAAATGTGCTCATCTACTTTCATGATTATAATCGTTCATTTTATGTCTGTAAAAAATAGAGACCTCACTTGATAGCTTATATCAAACTTTTAACTTCTGTTATATTCAATGATTGCACTTCCATTTTCATTATTTAATGGAAAAATAATTTTACAACCATGCTATTACACAAAAACATTATTCAAACACTTCACATATCTGTATTGTTTTTTGCCGCTTCAATAGCATATTTTAGAAGTAAATGAGGATATTTTATATATATTTTTTCCAAACAGTCAATGTAATTTACACTGTTCAAATTATCTGCAATTTCTTCAAACACTTCACTTACATATGAAATTTCTTCATCATCTAATTGATTCAGTATATCAATTGTAAGCAATTCATCTTTACTCAATATCTCAATTAATTCATTTCTACATTCTTCAATTCTATAATAATCTTCTTCATGTAATTTTACCCTCTTATTTATTATATTTTTGACTGTATTTAACATATATATTTCCCTCCATTACTTTTTAGGGTATAGACTGTATCGTTACCAAGTAAACTCAATTCGTAGAAACTAAAGTTGATTTTTTGTTGCCCTATATCAAAAAAGCTTTTATAATAATCTTGTTTTAACATAGTTTTATTATAACATGGAACGGAGAAAAGGTGGTTGTTGTTAATCATCTTTTTTCTTTTAATGGATAAATTTCAGTGGCAGGTGTGATCCGTATAGATCACATCTGCCACTGTGTAGGGCGGTCTGTTTCCTGACAACCCCTTTTATTTAGAATAAACACCCTTTTTAGAATAAACACATCGTCCTTTGAAGTAAAAATGCGTGCAATTCATTCGGTTTATTCAATATTAGAATACATTTGTTCCATTATCAGCCCGCTAAATATCGTACCAGCATAATTTATCCCGTCCACCTGAAGGGATATAATCTCACAGGTTCCTTCTGTATCCGCACGGAATATCATCTTTAAAGTTCCTCCGTTATAGGTTGTCCCCGCAAAACGGGCATATGTTATTTCTCCTTCCTTGAAGTTGCTCCATTCCCCCTCCACGCAGGATGCCCTCAGCGCCTCATTAATGACGTTGTCACTACTGTAGTCCGTAAATTGTGCCAGACTGACACCCCTTGATTTTAAAATATCTTCCCCCTTGCCATCTGGAAGAAAACATATGCGAAACATAGGAATAATAAGCCTCCTGCAATCCAATTTGCAATGCTTCCGCGCTGCATAATCCGTTTTCTTTTTGTAAACGTTTCCCTGTCCTGCTCCGGATTTTCGGAAAAAATATCCCCGATACAAAACTGCAGTTCCCAGCCCTCATCTGATAAAAAATCGGGATTTATCCAAGGCCGTTTTTTCTGCATAATATAAAATCTTCCAGATTCCATTCTGGAAAAATCCCGTTCAGATTTGCACTGAAAAAACATACTGCCGTGTTCGTCCTCTCCGATTTCCTCGACCAGAGGGCAGACCAGATTTTTCCGCACGATAATCGACACCTCTTCCGGCGTATAGCCTGTCAGCGGGATTCCTTTATTTATGTTTAGTTTCCTTTCCAAAATATTACTGTATATCCACCACACGCCCCTGCACACAATCACAATCAAAAGCAGCCACAAACATATGGTAAAAAGCAAATCGTTCTGTATCAGTTCCTCTATGTCTCTCATATCTTCGTGCCTCCTTTCCCCGTTTCGTCCGCACCCTCGCTCCAGCAAGTTTCTCTGTCCCCGTCAAACAATGCTTTTGCCTTGTAGGTCTTTGTCGTGTCCGTCAGTTCCGATGATGCGCGAATACTACGTATGTAGCCGGATGCAAGCTGTATGATTTCAGGTTTGCCCTGCGCTTCTGCCATCGTATTCCCAGTGATGTTTTCCTGAAATGTGTCTGCTGCCGGGGTTTCTTTTTCTGACCCTGTTCCGCCATCTTCCATGTCATTATCTGTCCATGCAGTCGGCGCCTCGTCTTTCTGTTGCATGACATCTTCCTGCACATCTGCCAGGAAATCCTTCTCATTTCGCTTTGGAACAATGCTGCACAAGAAAAAATTATAATACAGGCGCTTACCGTCAGTACCGTTATGAGGGACACTGTAATTTTGTTTAATTGTCTCCCGCTTTTCTTTTCATCAGGCTTCTTTATTTCCCCTTCGTTGTTCAGCATATCTACATCCTGCTGTATTCTCGTACCGCACTTGGTACAAAACCTGACGTTTTCGCGTAAGGGCGCACCACACTCTCGGCACAGATGTCTTTCTTCAATCTTAGCCGTGTCAGCCGGAAACTCGTTTTCGTTTCAGACAGTCCCACAGTCATGACATTTTCCTGACGCATCCGATGTTTCCTTTTCGCAGTTTGAACAACTCATTCCGTTTCTCCTTATATGCTGTTACCCGATTCGTCATCAACCGGCAGATATGCCAGATTACAGGTATCCATAAGGCAATCCGCCCATACTGATACCTGTTCCTCGAGGTTTGGCACATCTTCTCCCCGAATCTTCGAAAGCCGGGCAGCAACACGCTCTTTTCTTCCTGTATAGCCATCCCTTACCATTTTTAACAGCGTATCATACTCGGCTGGAACCAAAACCATCTCTCTGACCGTAGACCGGACAATATTGTCAAATAGTTTCTGATAGTGTTCCGGTGACATTCCAAGAATACCAAGCGCATATGCGTCGGCATCCTCCGCAATGCTATAAGACGGCGTGATTACCCAGTCTGCGCAAGAGCCATGAAAACTGCGCATTTCATTAACATGGTCAATTTCCCCTCTTAAATAGCACACACCATGTCCTGTTAAATCCGCTTCATTTTCCCCTGCCATGCAGCGTCGTTCCATGTCCTTTAGAAAATACATCTCCTGACCAATTCCATAGCACAGCATCTCCTGTGTGGCTATCTCCCCATATTCCTTTGTCCATCTCTGCACATCCGTGACAGAGACACCAATGATGGCTCTCTCGTCTCCTGTGCAGTCTGCCCGATGGATGGAAAAGATTCCTCCCATGGCGGATGCCTTTCGAACCACGCGAATACTGAACTGCAAATCGTCATAGTCTAGGCCTGCCCGGACAAACATGCACTCGTCAAGCAGGTATTCCAATAATTTTGTTTCTTCTGTCTTTCCCATTGTTACCTCTTTCTCCAATTTTAGAGTTTTGGATCTCTTTGCTTTTCTGTGATACTATTATTATAGCGATTGGGATGGACAGGATTTGTCTATATGGGAAAATTATTGGCGATACAATTTGCTATAGCGGCATATCTCATCTGCATGGGCTGTGCATAAAATCGAGTAGAGAAGATTTATCTTCTCCCTACTCGCCGCGCGGGATGCGTGCAGCAACGCTGCTAATTTCCTTACGCACCCCTGCGCATAAAAAACAAAACAGCAAATCATCCGGAAAATGATTTGCTGTTCTGCTATATTTCTAATTCTATTATACTAAAGGAACTGTAAGATTTAATCCTCGTAGTGTCCCTTACAAGAAACAATTTCCACCACATCACCCCGAATTCGATACACCAGTCTGTTTACATCATCAATCCTACGGCTCCAGAAACCACTCATATCGCCCTTTAATGGCTCTGGTTTTCCGATACCATCAAAGTTTCCCCTCTCGATATCTTTCAGCAGTACATTGATACGTTTTAGTGTCTTTTTATCCTGCATCTGCCAGTAGGTATAATCCTCCCATGCCTCGTCGAACCATACCTTTTTCATTCGTCCACCTCGATGATGTCGTGCTCCACACCCTTTCCTGCATTGAGTGCTTCCATCCCCCTGTGCAGGTGCGCCATATTGCTTTCAGAATAAAATGGGTCAACCGATACCTCAAACGGAATCCTTTTTTCCCTTGTCATCTTTTTTGCAAATATAGTGATTGCAGTAGTCATGTTCATTCCAAGCTCCTGACAGGTCTGTTCCATATTCCTTTTTAATTCTTCATCCATGCGGATATTTACCAATGTCTGCGCCATAATAAAGCTCCTCTCCTTAATTTTGTCTATATGTTATCATATAGTAAAGACTAAATCAATACATTGTCTTTACATTTTATTGTATTATGGCTCAAAATATGTGATTACCCCTCAGCACAATTCTTAAAACATCTTACAGCAAGAAGTCAGTATCATCAGCCCAATTAACAAGGTATACCCCATACGAGGCAATTTGATGTTTTATCGTTGTCATATGCCATGTATATATCCACCGAAATCATTAAACTCATCCATAACATCTGTAACATGATTTTCAAAAATATACAATTCCTAAGTTTTATACACCTGACTTGATATACTCTATCACATCCCCACCATACATATTATTCAACAAGTCCATTAATCCAGACTTTGGAGACTCATATTCGTATTTTGCGAAATCCTGTGTTATATCAGGTTTAACTAAATTATCAATCTCCATCCAATCCGGACAGCCAAGAAGTCTTGCGAACTCACAAAGCTGCGCCGCGAACCCCTGCGTATCAGTAAGAATTTTTTCTACAGCCGAACTTGGATTAGATATTGCCTTGGATACTTTGCTTATAAAGTCCTTAGGAACTGTTCAGAAATTACTTGTGACAAGTAATTGTCATGAGTAATTTCTGAACAATTCCTTAATATCACTTGGGAGAGCATATGCGAACATTTCACCAAGAATGTTTGTATCAGACATGTTTTCAAAGATGTACATACATATTTCTTTGGTGCATTTTTCTATTAGTAGCGTGGCAATATCAATATCAAGATCCGCAGCTTTAAATTTATCCGCCCATTTATTGATCAATGACGGTTTGTCTGGCACTGATTTAGGAGCGTCACCTTTTGAACAGTCGCCTTTGGGCTGTTTGGGATGAACAGTGGACGTGTCTGCTTTCAGGTTATGCCACAAACTAGTACCATTATCCAATTCACTGTAATCGTGGCTTGCCATATCAAACGCTGCTGTAAGGAATTGTAGGAAAATAAGTGATGCAGATTGCGCAGAATATTTCTTCGAGGTGAAATTGCTAAAGCAATTGTCAAAAAACGTAGGCGTAGCGGGATACGGCGAGGCTTTTTGGCATGCATAATCAGAGAAATAGCCAAGTCAAGATGCGTCAGTTATTTTTCTACAGTTCCTTATCATAGCAAACTGGCTTACATCAATTAATGACTTATTGCCGGATAGATAAAATAAGATCAGGTGCAGCAGATCCTCTGTGATTAGAACATGAATTTACAGTAACAAAAGCTGACAACTCTGATAGGCTCCAAGCAACAATCCAATAAATTTTTAGCCACAAATGTTACAAAAAAACTTGACCACTACAGAATGAGGAAAATGCAGAATTGTATCTGTTCTGTTTGAATGATATAATGTATGGCATATGAACAATTTTCGGGAGAACAAATAATGCCAAAGTATAAGATTTTGATAGTTGATGATGAACAGGGCATTGTCACTATGTTGAAGGACTATTTTGAATTTCATGGGTATCTGGTATATACAGCTATGAGTGGGTCAGAAGCTCTTAAAGAAATCAATTCGAAGCCTGATATTATTCTGCTTGATATCAATATGCCTGACATGGATGGACTTGAAGTGTGCAGAACAATCAGAAATCATGTATCGTGCCCTATTATTTTCTTGACTGCAAGAATAGAAGAAACGGATGCAATTATTGGGTTTCAGTCAGGTGGAGATGATTATGTGGTAAAGCCCTTTAAGTTAGGCGAGTTAGGCGCAAGGGTAGAAGCGCATTTACGCCGTGAAAACCGAGGGGAGTCTGGTTTGTCAGCAAAATTTTTTGAAAACCTTACTATAAATTATGATAAAAGGCAGGTGTCCTATCAAGATAAAGTGATACCGTTTACCAAAAAAGAATTTGATATTGTTGAGTTGCTTACAAGAAATCCGGGACAGGTCTTTGATAAAGAAAGAATTTATGAATTGATCTGGGGATACGATGGTGATGGGAATAGTTCCATTATCGTAGAACATATACGGAGGATCAGAAAAAAGTTCATGGAGTATACAGAGAAAACTTATATAGAAACGGTTTGGGGGATAGGGTATAAATGGGAAAATTGAAAACAGTTTATCAAAATCTTCCTTTGAAAAAGGCGTTAACCATTACAATCGTGGGTTCTCTTTTTATCGCCCTTTCAGGAGCGATGACGATATTATTGGCGACACGTCCAAGCTATTATGCTCTTGTAGCGGAAAATTCGGAAAATCCGGCTATGTATTGGCATGATTTCTTTTGCATATCAACTGTGGGTATCTATGTTTGTGTTGTAATCATCGCAGGATCGTATGTTTTCTATAGATTTAAACTTTCCGCTCCGTTAAAGGCATTAACGGAGGGAATAGAGCAGATGGCCGTAGATAATCTGGATTTTTCGGTACAGTATGATGCGGAAGATGAATTAGGGGCGCTCTGCCGGTCTTTTGAACGGATGAAGAATGAACTGCAAAAAAATTTTAAAAGGATATGGCGTATGACGGAGGAGCGCAGAAAACTCAATGCAGCCTTTGCACATGATTTACGCACGCCGCTTACAGTATTGCAGGGATATACAGATTTTTTGGAAGAATATATCCCGTTTCCTGAAAAAGAAGATACAAAACTGCTGGAAACGAACCGTATGATGGCATATTATATTAAGCGTCTGGAAGATTATGTCGAAGTTATGAACAAAATCCAAAAATTGGAGGATACACCCGTCAAAATGCAGACTGTTCCAATAGACAGTTTTATGAAAATGCTGGATGACAACATAAAATTGACAGCTAAGGAATACGGGAAAGATATATCAGTTATAAATGAAACGGAATTGCAGGAGGTTCGGGGCGATATTTCCCTGATTTTCAGGGTGTTGGAAAATGTTATGAAAAATGCCTGCCGATATGCTGAAAACGAAATTTTTGTGCGTCTGTATGAGCAGGATCATTTGCTTTATTTTGAAGTGATAGATGATGGAGCAGGGTTTCGTCCGGAAGCTCTGGAGCAGGCGCTAAAACCCTTTTACACTTCAGGGCTATCCGGAACTTCTCATTTTGGCCTTGGATTGAATATCTGTAAAATCCTATGTGAAAAACATGGCGGCAGCATTACGATCAGCAATATTCCGGATTCAGGCGCCAGAGTACAATTTTCATTTTTGTTGGAAAAGTAGATACTTTTGTGATATTTTTCATTTACACTCTCCTTGTATTACGAAGGAGAGTTTTTATTTTCTCCGGAAAATAACTTGTGAAGGAGTATTCGTATATGGAAAAAATACTATCTGTATCAGGATTGCAAAAATCATACGTTACAAAAGGGAATACCTACCCTGTGCTGAGAGGTGTCAGCATGGAGATGGACAGAGGTGAATTTGTTGCGGTCATGGGACCGTCCGGCAGCGGAAAAACGACACTGCTGAATATTGTGTCGGGTTTTTTATCAGCAGACAGTGGTCAGGTGAAAGTGGGATCTGTGGATATGCTTCATACGGGTAAAGAAAAACAGGCTGAAATCCGTTCCGGTATATTAGGCTTTATCTTTCAGGATTTTATGCTGATAGATGGATTGACAGTGCAGGAAAATATTTTTCTTCCACAGATCATCGCCAAAAAGCCTGCAGCAGATATGGAAGGAAAAACAAGAGATCTGCTGTGCGCCTTTGGCATTGAGGATATTTCCGGCAAATATCCGGGCGAGCTTTCCGGCGGTCAAAAGCAGCGGGTGGCTATTGCAAGGGCTCTATCCAACGAA
>Ga0137308_100048_pt2 | contig 99374 bp, 98 predicted proteins | sample Inofrocosms_June_FD_97181 | JGI IMG/M metagenome (GOLD analysis project Ga0137308, IMG submission 97181) | Mouse cecal microbial communities from Vienna, Austria - N-Acetylneuraminic and N-Acetylglucosamine D2O microcosms_June | ecosystem: Host-associated > Mammals > Digestive system > Large...
CTGATAGCATTTCCTGTGTATAGCTGATAGTATTTTCCCTGCTCCTCGATGAGCTGGTCGTGTGTTCCCCGTTCGATGATCCTGCCCTGCTCCAATACCATGATGCAGTCCGAATTGCGTACCGTTGACAGCCGATGGGCGATCACAAATGTGGTCCGTCCGCTCATCAGGCGGTCCATGCCTTCCTGGATGATCCGCTCCGTCCTGGTGTCGATGGAACTTGTGGCCTCATCCAGAATCAGCACCGGCGGGTCTGCCACTGCCGCCCTGGCAATGGCAAGAAGCTGCCGCTGTCCCTGGCTTAAGTTCGCCCCGTCCCCGGTGAGCATGGTATCATACCCATTGGGCAGCCTTCGGATAAATCCGTCCGCATTGGCCAGCTTTGCCGCCGCCACAATCTCTTCCTCGGTAGCGTCCAGCTTGCCGAAACGGATATTTTCCTTCACCGTCCCGGTAAACAGATGGGTGTCCTGCAGCACGATCCCCAGAGAACGGCGCAGATCAGCTTTTTTAATCTTGTTGACATTGATGCCGTCGTACCGGATCTTCCCGTCCTGAATGTCATAAAATCGGTTGATCAGGTTGGTGATGGTGGTCTTACCTGCCCCGGTGGAACCGACAAAGGCGATCTTCTGTCCCGGCTCTGCAAATAATTTTACATCGTGGAGCACGATCTTCTCATCGTTATATCCAAAATCCACACCGTCAAAGACAACATTTCCCGTAAGCTCCACATAATCCACGGACTGGTCCGCCTGGTGGACATGCTTCCAGGCCCATCTTCCGGTGCGCTCCCTGCTCTCTTTCAGCTCCCCATTTTCCTCGGTCACATTGACCAGGGTCACATAGCCTGCGTCGGCCTCCTCCGGTTCATCCATGAGCTGGAAGATCCTCTCCGCCCCTGCCATAGCCATGACGATGGCATTCAACTGCTGGCTGACCTGGTTGATGGGCATACTGAAGCTCTTGTTGAAGGTCAGAAAACTGGCCAGCCCGCCCAACGTGAAGCCGCCCACCCTGTTGAGGGCCAGGATGCCGCCGACGATGGCGCAGATCACGTAGCTGATATTTCCAAGCTGGGCATTGATGGGGCCGAGGAAATTGGCAAATGTATTGGCCCGGTCCGCGCTTACGAAAAGCCGGTCATTGAGCTTCTTAAACTCCTTCTTGCTCTCCTCCTCATGGCAGAAGACCTTGACCACCTTCTGGCCGTTCATCATTTCCTCAATAAATCCGTTCACCGCCCCTAAGTTCCTCTGCTGTTCCAGAAAATATTTTCCGCTGTTTGCGGCCGACTTCTGAGAACAGAACAGCATCAATCCTACCATGATCAAGGTGACGATGGTCAATGGGATATTCAGGATCACCATGCTGACAAAGACGCTCACCACGGTAAACGCACTGTTGATGATCTGCGGAATGCTCTGGCTGATCATCTGCCGCAGCGTGTCGATATCATTGGTATAAACCGACATGATATCGCCGTGCGCATGGGTGTCAAAATATTTCACCGGAAGCTTCTGCATATGGGCAAACAGTTCATTCCGCATATCCCGGAGGGTACCCTGGGTCACCGTGACCATGATCCGGTTGTACGCATAGGTGGAAACAATCCCCACCCCATAAAATACAGCCACCCTGCCGATGGCATGGGCAAGGGGTGAAAAATCCGGCGAATCCGTCAGCAGAAACGGAGTGATATAATCGTCGATTAGATTTTTTGTAAACATGGTTCCCTGTACATTGGCGATCACGCCCAGGAAAATAAAGATAAATACGAAAATACAATGAATCTTATAGTCCCGGAAAACATAGTTCATCAGCCGTGCCAGAAGTTTTCCCGGGTTCTTTACCTGGGGCTTCATACCTCTGGGGCCTCTGTTCATCGGTCCTGGCATCAGGCTTCACCTCTCTTTCTTTCAATACGTCCCTTTTCGTCCAAAGCTTCCCCGGATCTTTCACGGGCCTTTTCCTCCGAAGCCTCTCCGGATGGTTCATCAAAGTCCCCGCCGCCCTGGGTCTGGGATTCGAAGACTTCCCGGTAAATTTCATTTTGCGCCAGGAGCTCTTCGTGGGTTCCGAAGCCGTCAATCCGGCCTTCCTCCATAACGATGATCCTGTCCGCATCCTGCACGCTGGAAATCCTCTGCGCGATAATAAGCTTCGTGGTATCCGGGATCTCTTCCCGGAAAGCCCGGCGGATCTTGCCGTCCGTGGCCGTATCCACAGCGCTGGTGCTGTCGTCCAAAATCAAGATCTTCGGTTTTTTCAGCAGGGCGCGGGCGATGCAGAGCCTTTGCTTCTGCCCTCCGGACACGTTGCTTCCGCCTTGTTCAATATGGGTATAATACCCGTCCGGAAATCTCTGGATAAATTCATCCGCGCAGGCCAGCCGGCAGGCCGCCTCGCATTCCTCGTCCGACGCGTCCGGATCGCCCCACCGGAGATTTTCCAAAATACTTCCTGAAAAGAGCACGTTGTTCTGCAGCACCACCGACACCTGGTTCCGCAGCGACTCCATATCATACTCTTTAACATTTCTTCCGCCGACCAGCACTTCCCCGTCCGTCACATCGTACAGGCGGCTCACCAGGTTGACCAGGCTTGTCTTGGCGCTGCCGGTGCCCCCGATGATCCCGATGGTCTCACCGGAGCGGATCTCCAGATTGATGTCCTTGAGAACCGGCTCGGCGCTGTCCTTTTTATAGGCGAAATCCACATGGCGGAAGGTGATGCTCCCATCCTTCACCTCATAGACCGGCTCTGCCGGATTGTCCAGGTCGCTGGTCTCATGAAGTACTTCGGAAATACGCCGGATACTGGCCATGCTCATGGAAATCATGACAAATACCATGGACAGCATCATCAGGCTCATTAAAATATTCATACAGTAAGCCAGCAAACTCATCAATTCGCCTGTAGTCAGTGCCGAGCTGACGATCATTTTCGCCCCCAGCCAACTGATCAGGATGATGCAGGTATACACCGTAAACATCATCAGCGGCGCATTTACGATCACGTTGCATTCCGCTTTTACGAAAATATTGTAAATGTTCTGGCTTGCCCGCTGAAATTTACTTGTTTCCTGCTCTTCTCTCACATATGCCTTCACCACCCGGACCGCGGATACATTTTCCTGGACAGAGGCATTTAACTCATCGTACTTTGGAAATGCCTGCTGAAAAAATCCGGTGGCATGGCGGATGATGAAAAACAGGATCACGCCCAGGATAATAACTGCCGCCAGATAAATGCTGGAAAGCCTTGCATTGATATTGAATGCCATAACCATTGCGCAGATCATGCTGGCCGGCGCTCTGGTGAACATCCGCAGGATCATCTGGTACGCGTTCTGCAGATTGGTCACATCTGTGGTCAGACGGGTCACCAGCCCGGCTGTACTGAATTTGTCAATATTTGCAAATGAAAATGTCTGGATGTGGTTGAACATGGATTCCCGCAGATTTTTTGCAAATCCGGCGGAAGCCTTTGCCCCGTACCGCCCGCCTGCCATTCCGGCAAACAGGCCCACCGCAGCAGCAGCCACCATGAGGCCGCCCACCCTGTAAATGTGCCCGATATCTCCCGCGTTAACGCCGTCATCAATGATGGATGCCATCAGAAACGGAATCAGCGTTTCCATCAAAACCTCCAGGAGCATGAACAAAGGTGTCGCGATGGACGCTCTCTTATACTCTTTTACTTCGCTTAATAAAGTCCTGATCATTAGGCTCCTCCTTCTTGCTGCTCTTGTTATTGCTCTTAATATTGCTCATGTTATTACTTTTGCTGTTCTATATTTTCCTTGATCCTGCGGATGACTTTAAGAAACGTCCCTACGTCTTTTTCGTCAATTCCGTCCAGCAGTCCGCAGTTCATCTCCGCGATCATTGCCTCGATGGTCTCATGGGCGCGGATTCCCTTTTCCGTCAGAAGCACTTTTTTCAGCCTTGCGTCGCACTCTACAAATTCCCGGCGCACCAGCCCTTTCTTCTCCATGAGCTGTATACTGTTTGTCACTGTAGATCTGCCCACCAGAAAATACTTCTCAATATCCTTCTGAAAAATCTCCTTCGCCCGGTTCTCATAGAGGAAACGGATGATCCATCCATGGGTCAGCGTTACCTCATCGACACCCTCCGCCTTCACCCGAGCCTCCAGCCTCCGGGACATCATATGCCCCGTCCGTTGAATCTCAAATCCAACCTGGTCGTTGATACTGCATGATTTACACATCCTACTCACCTCCTGGTTTGCAGCGTAATCCTTCTTCGTTGGGATATGGCTGCTGTCTTTTTGATCTGTTCCTTTACAAAATCATGTACTTGCGGTTTTGCCGCACTGATTGGATACGATTTCAATTGTTCACGCCGCCAATTGTTTGATTTAACAATTGTTTGCACAGCGAATTGTTCGTATATAAAACTTTTTTCACAAAATGTATTTTATCACTTCACTCAAAAAAATGTCAAGACTTTTTTTCAAAACGAAATTCCATAACGTTACTATTCACAGTAACTCCATAACAAAATCGAACCAAATTTTATTTTTCTTTTCTATTGGAGGACAATCTGCATGCGTATGCATAAACAGCATGTGCCTGATCCCGATCCATCTGTATGATGATTGACCAGGATCAGACACATGCTGTTCTCCCTTGTCTGACCAATTATGCTTCTGTCATTCCTCTTTTTTCCCGGCAGCAAGTATCCTGTCCGCAACCGCCTCATCCGTTTCCTCAGGATATTTCCATATGTAGGCAAGGATTTTTTCAATATACTTCTGATCCAGCCCGGAGGATTCTGAAATCTTATCCGGCTTCATAGACTTTGACATATTTCGAATAAATTTCATTTCTCCCAGTATCTCACCTTTGATCTTACCTTTTGCTTCTCCCCTTGCTTCTCCACGGCTCTCAATCATCCGCTCTCTTTCATATACCTTCATATACTCTAAAGACACCTCCTTGTCGTGCCGGACCGTCTCTACCATTTTGTGGATATCCTCAAGCAGGGCGCTATCCGCATTGTCTCCGCGGGAATCCTCCATATATCGGAGAAGCTTCCGCGCCTCTTCTGACAGTTCCCCCTTTTTTCCCTTTGTATAAAAGAAATAGGTTGCCGCCCCGTCATCGTAATCCATATCCGGCTCCTCTTCACATGTTCTGCGGATCGTGTATAAAATCCGGTTTTTATCAAATGGATCGTAGGGCATAATCATCAAAACAATCACCTGCTTTAGCTTTGAGTAATCGTTCCCCGCTTTCAGACTCCCTCCGTCGATCTTGGAATGATAAAACCTGACCCGCCTGGGTAATGCGCGTTTCAGCTCAACGCTGTCATTTTTGTCCGGTTCTACATCGTAAACGGTCCCTGCCCCTCCGGTCTCTTCAATATACACATCCAGCCTTGTGCCGTGCTGATCCGTATCCGAGCCATAATAGACCTTTTGAGGGACTACATGCAGTCTGTCCATATCCACATTGAGCAGGATTTTCAAAATCCTTCTGCAGAACTCTTCCCCGATTTCCGGATAAGCCAATACGCTGCCGAACAAAAAATCGTCCAGTAAATTTAGTTGTTCCAGTTTTCTTTTCATCTTGTCTCCTTTCCATTGTATGACATTGGAGAGAAAATGCAAGTGTTTTCTGACTAAAGATCTCATTGTAAACAAAAGTGCTCTTCCGCTTACTTAGCAGCCACGCCGTCTCTTCCAATGTAATACGAAACATTTATTTCATTGTGACTTCCATACTGGGGATTCCATTGATAAATTTTAGATTTGTATCTTTGAATAAATGGATGAATAAAGATTTTTCCCTGATATGTAGGTGTATTATAGCAGCGATTTAAGGAATGTGTCAAGTAAAAAATGGGCTTGTTCGGGAGCCCCCGGCCAGGCGGTTATTGTTCAGCCCCTGACCGGGTGCTCACAGCAGCGGGAAATCATGCGGCAAGGCCCGCACAGCTGGCATTTTTTATAACAAATAGTTGTTGTCCTTGTCGGCCACCTGCAAAGCTGCCAGAATATAGGACGCATACCCCTCGGCAACAAGCGGTTCCTGCTTGCACAGCGCTTCGGCCTCCTCATAGCTCTGGGTCTTAAAAATGACCATGCCGGCAACTCCGGGATACCCCTTGAAAGGGCCGCAAAGCTCAATTTTCCCTTCGGCATCCAGTTTTCTCAGATTCTCTACATGCCTTGCTCTGTTATGTTCAGCTTTGTCAGCAGTCTAACTATTCAAATTTGAGTACCAAATATAGTACTATTTTATAATTATGTATCTATTGATCAGTCTAAAACGTATTGACCTTATCATACTCGTTACACAAAAGACGGTATGGTTTCTCGTCCTCTTCAATCTCTGGAAATCTTCCGACCGACTCATAAAAATAATTGTCATTGTCATCATCATTACACATAGAAACCTCACCGATCAATACAAATCCTCCGGTATTCGGAACATGAAATTCATGGTACATATAAGGATAAATAGTGAGACTCTGCCCCGGCTTCAGCAATACAGAAGTCCCTGCCGGCACTCTATAGCAGCATCCATCCACATGAACCTCAACATCCGTTTCCAGTTTATTTCCGTCCGCGTCTCCATTATACACTTTCAAATACAGGTCATTACCTCCGCGGTTAATTATATCTTCCATTTTATTCCAATGATAGTGCATTGCGGCAGACTGGCCTTCATACATCATCAGCAGTTTTTCAGCATATGGCTTCGGATATTTATCCGGAATCTGGATATTTCCATTTCTGATAGTAAAAAGAGCAAAACCAACCTTGTCAAAATCACCTAAGCCAAAATCCGTAATATCCCATCCAAGCTTATTGTCTTTGATTTCTTTACATTCTTCTCCTTTCTTTTTCCAAGTATCAATATCCCATTGGGCAAATTCCGGCACTGCAAAACGATATTGATGCACTCTCTGATCGTTGCTGTAGCCAATAGCTATGATCCAGATATCCTTATACTGGGAGATATTGATTCTACGTTCATCAACCGTTTTATTCCTGAGCTGGAAGAATATATGAATTCACATATGCTGAACCATGGATACAAACACATTAAAATCCTGCCTTCCGCAATCGGCAATGCTGCTCCCCTGTACGGAGCAGGCAGCATTGTTTTCCAGCGTGTCTTTGGCGGGGAGCTCTCATTAACCTCACCGTACACTTTATTATATTAACCGATACATACTAATTTTATACCGCCTTCCAAAGGCAGTGGAAAGTACTGCTAAAAGAAAGAAACAGTCCGGTAAAAATCCAGGGCCTTGAGAAAGCCTGAATTTTTACCGGACTATTTTTTTCTTACCTATAAGGGGTATAAGTCGTTATTTCCCGACAGCCCCTCCGCCTTGACTATGTATTCGGTTTTATTTTTTTGCAAATGTAAACCGGTCTACCAGCTGCTTCAAGCCCACAGCCTCTGCCGAAAGCTCTTCGCTGGCCGCCGCGCTTTCCTCCGCCGTAGCGCTGTTGCTCTGTACGACCGTAGCAATCTGGTTGATCCCGTCGTTGACCTGCTGAACTGCGTCTGACTGGTCGTTGGACACTGACGCGATCTGGTCAATGGATTCTACCATGGACTGGATGCTTGCTACAACTTCTCCAAGGGCTTCCGCCGTATTCTTCGCGATCTCGGCCCCTGTCTGCACTGCCTCTGTAGAATGGGCAATGAGCACGGACGTATTCTTGGAAGCCTCCGCGGATTTGCTCGCCAGGTTGCGCACCTCGTCTGCCACAACCGCAAAGCCCTTGCCCGCTTCGCCTGCCCTGGCCGCCTCTACTGCCGCGTTCAATGCCAGGATATTGGTCTGGAACGCAATGTCCTCAATGGTCTTGATGATCTTTCCGATCTCATCTGAACTGGAGTGGATCCGCGTCATGGCATTCATCAGCTCCTGCATCTGGCTGTTACAGGTAGATACAGCCTCTCCCACATGATGAGTCTGCTGACGGACATCCAGCGCGCCCGCCGCTGTGTTCTTCACCTGACCGGATATCTCACTCATCTGCGCCGCCAGCTGCTGTACAGAGCTGGCCTGCTCCACGGATCCCTGGCTCAGATTCTGAGCGCTGGAGGACACCTGGCCGCTGGCATTGGATACCTCGTCTGCGGACTCATTAATCTGCCGCAGGATATCGCTCAGCTCTACCTTCAGGTTACGCATGGAAACCAGAATACTCTGGAAATCCCCCACGTATGCCTCCCTGTTCCGGGATTGGATATTCAGATTCTGATTTGCCATCTCTTTCAGCAGATAGCCGATGTCATGGATAATGGCAGATAAGCCGTTTACCAGCTCTGCCGTGGATTCCGTCAGCAAGCCGGTCTCATCCCTGCTGACCACTTCCGGAACCGGAGATTCCAGATCTCCTTCTACCAGCAGGCGCATACGCTCCGCGCATGCTTTCATAGGCCGTCCGATGCTGTTCGCCAGCCGCAGGGCCACGAAGATGGAAGCCAGGATAGCAAGCACCATCATCACCAGATTGACCGCAATGTCAAAATACATGGAAGAAAGATAATCCGACTTCGGGGCAACCACTGCCACGCTCCACCCGGATGTACCGTTTACCGGAGCATAAGCCGCAAACATCCCTTTCTTTCCACTCTTGTAGCTTCCGAAGCCATTCTTGCCCTCCCGCATGGCCGCGTGGATCTCTGCCAATTCCTTTAAGGAAGAATCGCTCTGCGCCTCATTTTCAATATTCTGGACTGTAATGGTCTCCAGTGTGGTGTCTGCAATGGTATCCCCGGTGCTGTTGATCATATAGGCCCGGCTGTTCTCACTGACACTGATCGAGGAAACAATGTCATTTAGAAATGTTTCGTTAGGCACGAAGTAAACGACTCCCGCGATCCCGGCACTCTTCTCTCCTCCTTCATAGATCGGCGCCGCCACCATGATCGACAGTTCACCCGTCACCTTGCTGATCAGCGGCTCGGATACGTAGACATTGCCCTGCATGGCCTGCCTGACATATTCGCGGTCGGAATAATCATTTCCATCGAAGATACTGATGCCGTCCGCGCCCACAATATTCCCCCTCTGGAAATTGTGCATGCTGGCTCTTTCATCAATGATGGAGCGCTTTTCATCCAATGGAACCTCTTCGTCAAGCAGCTGCGCGATGCAGCCTGTGTCCATAGCGACATTCTTGTAGGCAGACAGCTCCTGTTCAATACGCTCTGCCGCCAGAGTTGCAGTCTCACTCATCATTTGGTCCACAGTCGAAATGGTGCTGTTGTAATTGAGGGTAATGCTGGACGCGCCTACAGCGAGCTGTGTAGCCAGGACCGTCACCATCAAACAGAGGGTGATTTTTGTCCGAATACTTTTCATTTCTTTTTTACCTCCTGTTTTGCTTGTTCCTTAGTGAACCACAAATCATATCACCAATGATATTATATGGATTCTACTATCGGTTTGTCAACTGGATTCTGACAGTACTTTCCATATTTTTCGCCTGTTTGTTACAGGTCTCACATAGACCAGGCGCGCCCTGTAGCACCTGTTTTCAGCCTGACTTTCACATGCGCCTGAATGCTGCGTTTTTTTCTCTTCAATGCAGGTATTTCTCTGCAATCTTCCGCAGCTTCTCCGGATCGGAGGCAAACCATTTTTCATAGGTGCTCTGCTCTGCCTCTACCGCCTGTCCCAGCTCTGCGAAAAATGCAGGCATGTCCTTCTGCAGCATCATTCCCCACTGCTCTCCGAACCGTTCCCTTCCTTCTGTATCTGAACCGTTGACATGGAAGGTAAACGCCGGTTCCGCCGCGCCGTCGATCCGCTTGACGCCGCCGTGGAATCCCAGAGTTCCGATCTGATGGGTGCCGCAGGAGGAGGTGCAGCCGGAAATGTGGATCCGCGGCAGTACGCCGTCCCTGAAATGGTATTTTTCCACTTCATCGAGAACTGCTTTTAACGCCCCCTGTGAATCCCGCAGTCCGATCTGACAGACGGTGCTTCCGATACAGGCTACGGAGGTCTCGAACAGGTTCCGCGCGCTGTCGGAGGTGACTGCCAGAATCTTCTCCGCTTCCTCTCCGGTCAGGTTGATGATATAGATCTCCTCATCCGGTCCAATCCGCAGCTCCGCCTCCTCCATCGATTCCACCGCGGCATACAATTCCGCAAATTTTTCCGGACGGGGTACGCCGCCCACCGGATGATAGCGGACTGCATACAGGCCGTTCTGCTTCTGAGCGATGATCCGGTTTCCGGAAACCCTCGTGCCATCCGCGGATTTCTCCACCGGGGTTTCCTGCACGGCGAGTTTTAAGTCCTCCTCCCTGGCTTTTTCCAGCATTTCCAGAAAGGCCGCCTTATAACCCTCCGCCCCCAGCTCCGCCTGCATATAGCGGGTCCGGGACTTGGCTCTGCTTTCATAGTTACCGTGGGCAAGGAAGGTATCCACCATTGCCTTGATGTAATACAAAATTTCTGACGGCTGTACCTGCTCCGCTACCTTTACTCCCATCAAAGGGTTATTTCCAAGGCCGCCTGCGCTGTATACGTCAAATGTGCCGTCCTCTCTGGCCGCGAAGCCCAGGTCGCGGAAGGTCACATGGGTTTCATTGGCCGGGGAATTGGAAAATCCCACTTTCAGCTTCCTGGGCAGCTTCACCTTCTTGATGAAGCCCAGCAGATAATCGGATGCCGCCATCGCGTAGGGCATCACGTCGAAGCACTCTCCCCTCTCTACGCCGGAAAGCGGAGAGGCCATGACATTTCGCGGGAAGTCCCCTCCGCCGCCCCTTGTGATGATCCCTGCGTCAAATGCTTTTTCCATGATCTCACAGACATCCCGCTCGCTCAGATCGTGGAGCTGGATGGTCTGGCATGTGGTAAAATGAACCCGTTTCACCTGATATTGCGCAATAATATCCGCCACAAATTTCAACTTTTCCTTTGGGAGCCTCCCGCCCGGCAGGCGGAGACGGAGCATGCTCACCTTGCCGCCCCTCTGGGCATAGCTTCCGAAGCCGCCGGAGAATCCCTTGTAATCCTTCTGGCTGACTTCGCCCGCATAAAATTTTTTCGTCATCTCACGGAAGTCGGTGAGATCATTTTTAAATTCCTGTAACAGCTGTTCCATTTTTTATCCTCCTTTTTATATATAGTATACCCGAACGTCCGCCCAAACAAGTCAAAAAAAGTTAGTTTTTCCACAAATTTTCTGTTAGAATAAAGTATAGCAAAAAGACAAGGAGGAAATATAGCAATGGCACTGATACAAGTAAATTTTCTGTCAAAATCACTGATGCGGACAGTTCCGCTCCATGTCATCCTTCCGGTGGACAAGCTCACGTTTCCGGGGATGCCGCGGCGGGAAGAGAAGCCCTTCAAGACCTTATATCTCCTGCACGGCATTTTCGGGAATTATACGGACTGGGTATCTGGTACGAATATCCAGAGATGGGCGGAGGAAGAGGATCTGGCTGTGGTCATGCCGTCCGGCGACAATATGTTCTATGTGGACCAGGAGGCTTCCCACAATTACTACGGGGAATTGATCGGACAGGAACTGGTGGAGATCACCCGGAAGATGTTCCCGCTCTCCCACAGGAGGGAGGATACCTTTATCGCCGGACTGTCCATGGGCGGATACGGCGCGATCCGAAACGGTCTGAAATACCACGATACCTTCGGCTGTATCGCGGGTCTCTCTTCGGCCATGCTCATCGACGGGCTGGAAGAGCGTACCAATGACGCGCCGTTCTTTATCGAAAGAAGGGACTTTGCGGAAAGCTTTTTCGGGGATCTGTCCAAAGTAAAGGACAGCGATAAAGATCCGAAATGGCTGGTGAAGAAGCTTCTGGAAGAAAAGGCTGATCTTCCGAAAATATATATGGCATGCGGCGTAGAGGATTCCCTGCTGGAACCCAACCGGGACTTCCGTGACTGGCTGCAGGCATCCGGGGTGGATGTGACTTATGAGGAAGGGCCTGGTGCCCATGAGTGGGATTTCTGGAACCGGTATATCAAGAAGGTGATCGACTGGCTACCGCTGGAAGAAGATGCGGGAGCAGGGGTGAACAGCGGAAATGTTGGAATCTGACTGTAACGCGGAGGCCAAATAGCTGCCTGAGTTTTTTCCAACTGTACGGTTGCAATCCGAAATCTCAGTTTTATGCAATTTATTGCAATAAAACTGAGATTTTGGATTAGCAACCTACTCATAAATGAGCAAAAAGCGGCTGCGTTAGCAGACGTTAGAGTGCGTAAGCTCGGTTTTTGCGAATGGATGAGTAGGTTGGAGGCTCTTTAGAGCATCCAACCGTACAGTTGGAATTTATTCAGCCCGTCTGTATCTAATAGCAGGGTAAAAGACTCCAAGCCTGCCTGCGGGATGTCCCCGCAGGCAGGCTTGTCTTATCTCATCCGCATACAAAAAACCTGCCGCCGGCAGCTTTTCTGCATACAATGATATTCAGGTTTCTTATACAGTCTTTCCTTTTTCTACAAATACCTGGAATGTATCTGTCCCTTTGAGTTCCTTCCCTTCGGAGATCACTACATTTTTATCGGAGATCACAAACTGGATATCTGCCCCTGCTTCAACCACGGTATCCTGCATGAGCACACAGTTCTTCACCTTAGCTCCCTTGCCGACCTTCACGCCTCTGAACAGGATGCTATTCTCCACTTCACCCTCAATCACACAGCCGTCAGCCGCCATGATATTTTTCACCTTGGAGCCCGGTATGTATCTGGTCGGGTTGTCATCACGGATCTTGGTGTAGATCGGATCTGCAAACAGCGCGTCCACATTTGCGTCATCCAGCATCTTCATATTCTCTTTGAAATAACTTCCCATGTCGCTGATCCGCGCGGTGTAGCCTTCGTACTTGTAGCCCTGCACGTTCAGGGTGACAAGGTGAGGTGAAAGGATATCCCGCTCGTAATATACATAGCCGCGCACGGAAGCCTGTCTGATCTGGTCGATCAGCAGTTCTCTCTCAATCGCGTAAATGTTCATCGAGAAATTCTGGATTCCGCTGGACCGGGAATTAATCTTGATATTGTTGACACGGTTCTTTTCCAGATCCAATGTATAATACAAAGCCTTGTTATCCGTCTCAGCCTTCAGCGCGCTTTCCGGAAGCTCCTCCTCCGTATAGGCAACCGTCACGTCCGCGCCGCTCTGGATATGGGCATCCAGAAATGCGGAGAAATCAAAGTTCACCGCGATATTGGCATCTGACATGACCACGTATTTTTCCTTCTGGTGCTGCAGGAAGCTTAACACGCTTGCCAGCGCTTCCACGCGTCCGTTATAGATCTTTACATTCTTCTCAGCAAACGGAGGTACAATATTGAGACCGCCGTTCTTGCGGGTCAGATCCCACTCACGCCCAGAACCCAGGTGGTCCATGAGGGAATGATAATTCTGGCGCACGATGATGGAAACATTGTCGATCCCGCTGTTCACCATACTGGATAAAATGAAGTCGATCATGCGGTAACGTCCCGCAAACGGAATGGAAGCCATCAGACGGTCCGTCACCAGCTCCGGTACTAAAGCGTCATAACTATTTGGGAAAATGATGCCCAATACATCTGCATTTGAATTTACCATTGCTCTTCACCGTCCTTTACATTATGATTGACCATGGCATTGGGGCCGATCTTCGCATTGTCCCCGATCACTACGCCCGAGCCAACGGTCGCTACTCCGTTCTCACCGCCGCTCGGCATAGCTCCGACTCTGGCGTTCTCACCAATCACGACGTTCTCCGCTACGATACAGTGCTCTACCACCGCGCCGGATTTGATCACACTGCCGCCCATGATCACGGCGTCTTCTACCTTCGCGCCCGGCTCTACCTTAACGCCCGCGAACAGGATGGAGTGCTTCACATCTCCCGCAACCCGGCATCCGTCAGTGATCATGGAATCCTCTACCACCGCGTCCGCACCGATCTTGTGGCCGGTCATACCGCTGTTCCGACTGTAGATCTTCCAGTTCTCGTCAAACAGGTCGATGCCGCTGTGCTCCGGATCCAGAACCTCCATATTGGCCTCCCACAGTGAGGAAATAGTTCCTACATCCTTCCAGTATCCGCTGAAACGATATGCATACATGGTACGCTCGTCGCGCAGAAGATTCGGAATGATGTTGTTTCCAAAGTCATTTTCGGAATTGGGATCTGCTTCATCCTCTACCAGATACTTTTTAAGTACATCCCAGTTGAAAATATAGATACCCATGGAAGCCAGGTTGGACTTCGGATTCTTGGGCTTCTCCTGGAACTCCGTGATCTTGTCGTTCTCGTCCGTTACCATTAGGCCGAAACGAGGAGCCTCCTCCCACGGCACTTCCATAACAGCGACACTGAATTCCGCGCCTTTTTCCTTGTGGAACTTCAGAAAATCGCTGTAATCCTGCTTGCAGATCTGGTCTCCTGACAGAATGATGACGTACTTCGGATCGTAACGCTCAATGAAGGAAATGTTCTGGTATATCGCATTTGCGGTTCCCTTGTACCAGTCAGAGCCGGATGCCTGCTGATACGGCGGAAGCACATGGACTCCTCCGTGCAGACGGTCCAGATCCCACGGCTGGCCGTTGCCGATATACTCATTCAGAACGAGCGGCTGATACTGGGTCAGAATGCCGACAGTATCAATGCCGGAGTTTACACAGTTCGACAGCGGAAAGTCGATGATACGATATTTTCCGCCGAAAGGAACTGCAGGTTTTGCCAGATTCTGCGTCAGGGCATACAAACGTGAACCCTGACCGCCGGCAAGAAGCATTGCAATCATTTCTTTTGCCATATCTTATCCCCTATTCTTTTTTAATATTATGCAGCGGCTCGGGACAGCAGGCTCCAGACAGGTCTGCCGTTCCGGATCGTTACAAAATTGTAAATAAATTGTAGCACAAATTTCGGAGAATAGGTAGTCCTTTTCCGTTCTTTTTCTGTTCTTTTTTCAATACCTTTGCCACACCAATTTTTCTATCTCGCACTGATGCTTTTTAAGGGAATACTACTAAAAATATCCAGTTCTAATTTTGTATCATAGTAACTTTATTATCGACTGAATATAGACTTTACACCAAAATTTCCTTTTGATATAATACAGCAAAGGCATCCTGCAATTGCAATATGAACGAATTTTAAGAAAAAGGCGGTGATTAGATGACACGATTAGAACTTTTAACGGTATTGCTTTCCATAAAAGCACTGTTGGAAAGCGACAACAAGGATAAGGCTTTAGAGCTTATCAATGAAGTAATCGCAGAAGCCAAGCAAAAAGATGCAAAGTAAATGCAGCAAGGTGTAAAGTTTTTCACGAATCAGATGGAACTTTACACCTTTTTGAAATTATATAGTTCTCCACTTTGAAACACGGTTTTTATCGTCAGCCGCATGCATTGCATTGGCGGATTGTTGTCCGCTCCATTTCCACTCATAATGCCGTCTTCTATTCCGCCGTACCGCGTCTGATCTTCTCCGGATATATCACCGTCCTCTTTCCCGCATTCCGCTGTCATGCTTCCGCCCATCTGCTCTGCCAGCCGGCGCGAGATCGCCAGCCCCAGTCCCGTTCCGCCCTGGTTTCTGGCACGGTCTCCGGTGTAAAACCGGTCGAACATCCGGCGTACATCCTCTCCGGTCAGATTCTCCGCATCATTCCTGCAGATCAGTACAGGACTTTCTGCTTCCCTGACCTCCACTGTCAGCTGATCCTTTGCATAGCGGACCGCATTCTGCAGCAGGTTGCCGATGATCCTGGACAGCGCGTTTTCGTCTGCCTGAATGAAAACCGGTTTTTCCGGGATGTGGATCTGCACCTCAATGCCTGCGTCCTCGAACTGCTGATAATACCCCAGCACCTGCTCCCGGCACATGCGGGCCAGATCCACCTGCTGCAGTTCCATTTTTAAATTACCGGAAACCAGTGTGGAAAATTCATAAAACTGGTTGATCAAATGCTGGAGATGCGCAGACCTGCGCCGAACCACTTCCAGATATTCCTGCTCTTCGCTGTCCAGGCTTTCCCGGTCGATGAGCTTTAAGTAACCCTGAATGGCGGTCAGCGGGGTACGCAGGTCATGGCTGATATCCTCCAGCTGCCTTTGAAATTCCCGCTCTCGCTTTTCACAGGAAATGCGTTCCGCCCGGATCTGTTCCAGAGTCTGGTTGAGCGTGACCAGCAGTTCTTCCATTTCACGCTGGGAAGCATGCAGCTTCAGGATCCGGTTTTCTTCGATCTGCCGCGTGATATCCGCAAGGTCTTTATTGATTTCCCGTATGCTCCGTTTCAGCCGTGTATAACGTATACCGCAGTAAAATGCGGCGTAGACCGCGATTGCCAGAACAATTCCAAACATTTCTTGCATTCACCTCGGATCAAAGCAATTTTGCATATTCCTTCAATAGCATTTGAGCAAAACATTTACACCTGTACGGATGGATGCTCCAAGGAGCAGCCGTACAGGTGGACAAATCTTGCATACAAAACTCACACCCCGCGGCCGTCACCTTGCTTTTCAATCAGGAAATATCTTTCTTGTGAATCCCCCAGATTCCAACCGCGCCGAACAGAAGGATTCCCACCGCGCCTACGATCATTTCTTTCAGAAATCCTTCCGGATGCATCCAGAGGGCGTCCATCTGCATGCTGCCGAATGCCACGCTCACTTCTGTACTCAGAAAATTCCATGGCAGCCAGCTGGCGATCCGGGCGCACGGCTGAATCTGCATTCCCAACAGGCGGACGGCCAGCGGAATCAGGTACGTCACGGAGGCCCAGCCGATGCTCACCTGGATCTCCTTCTGAAAGATCTGGTTCAGCGCCACGGTCAGAACCACAGAAGCCAATGAAAACGGTAAATTTGCCGCCGCGCCTGTGAGCAGCACTTTTAACGGAAGTGTGGATTCCAGAGGCACGGAGAAATCCGCTTCCAAAAGAGCATACGTGGTTAAAATATAGACTGCAAGGATCACGGCCGCGCTGATCATGGCAACGATTCCATATACGATGCATTTCCCGATGAAAATGTGGATCCGGTTCATTCCGCCCGCGACCGCATTTTTCATGACTCCGTTTTTATATTCATCGGAGGACAAAAGCATCACGACCAGAAAACCGCCGATATAGAATGCCTGCATATCTGAGATCGGCCAGATAAAGGAAAAGCGCACGGTTCCATAATAAAATCCGGGCGCATAGGTCATAAACAGAAACAGCACCACATTCATGAGAACCAGGAGCGATGTCAACGCCAGGGTCAGTAAGTAGATCGTCCTTCCATGCAGGATCCGGTAAAATTCGCTTTTCATATAATTTGCCATTATAATTTCCCCCTGTTCTTGATATTGACGTAATAATCCTCCAGTGACATGTGATGCTTATCCAGTCCCTGCACTCCGATCCCGTGCTCATATGCCAGGCGTCCGTACCGGGCTGGCTCCTCCGTGGGGTTGGTGATCCGTACGGTTCCATCCTGCAGGATCCGGTATGTTGTATCCGGAGACTCCTTTTCCAGGACGGCTGCATATTTATCTGATTCTGACAGGCGAAGGTCAATGTAGTTCGCGCATTTTTCATAGAGCGCATTTGCGGAAATCTCTTCCAGCATAATGCCATGGCTCATGAATCCGTATACTGTCGCGATCTGCTCCAGCTCCAACAGGATGTGGCTGGACAGGATGATGGTGATCCGTTTTTCCTGGTTCAGCCTCTGCAGAAGCGCGCGCATCTCGATGATGCCGCTTGGATCCAGACCGTTGATCGGTTCATCTAACACCAGCAGCTCCGGTTCCCCTAAGAGGGCAAGGGCAAGGCCGAAGCGCTGCTTCATCCCCATGGACAGCTTTTCGCATTTTACCTTTCTTTTTTCCAGAAGATTGACCGTGTGAAGCACCGACTCCACCCTGTCCTTTCCCGGAATCCCGCGCTGAATCCGGTAATATTCCAGATTCTTTTCCACGCTCATTTTCGGGAAAAATCCGGCATTTTCCACAAGAGCGCCCATGCGGGAACGGCTTTTTTGCATTGCTTTTTCGTCCTCCTTTCCAAAGAGGCGGATATAGCCGCCTGTGGGAAAGATCTGTCCTGTGACCAGCTTTAAAAATGTGGATTTTCCGGCGCCGTTGTCCCCGATCAATCCGTAGATATCGCCCCGGTGGACGGTAAGATCCACATGATCCAGGGCCGTCAGATCATTGTATTGTTTGGTAATGTCTCTGGCTTCAATGACTGCTTCGTTCATGTCTCTCGACTCCTTTCTGTTTTCCTGAACATCTTCCGTCTACATATGGAATCATAGCAGCCGGAGGATTAATTTGTCCTCAAGAAAGATTAAAGAAATCGTAAAGGAGCTTTTAAACATCATACTATACAATCACTTCCAAAATCTGTTTTCCGTCATATACACTCTCCGTTACTCCGATCCGCTTATGCTTATTGAGCAAGCTATTCCTTATATACCGCGTTTCATCTTGAACCCGATTCCCCAAACCGTCTGGATATATTCCTCATCCGGATCCGCCTTGGCCAGCTTTTTACGGATGTTGCTGACATGGACATTGACCGTATTGTCTTCCCCGTAGTATCCGCCCTTCCACACCTGTTCGTACAGGTTTTCCCGGGAATAAACCTTGTCCGGATTCTGGATGAGCAGAAGTAATATGTCAAATTCATGGGCAGTCAGAGGGATCTCTGTATCCTTTACTAAAACCTGACGCGCCTCCGGATATACGGCCAGGCTCTTGAAGGTATACGATTTTGTTTTCTTGTCTGACACTGTATTCAGCTGTTCCGTCCCGCATCTGCGCAGAACCGCGCAGACACGGGCCAGGACCTCTTCTGGTTCAAAAGGTTTGGTAAGGTAATCATCCGCTCCGTCCATAAGCAGCTCTACCCGGTCATGAAGGCTTCCCTTGGCGGATAAGATCACGACCGGAATGGAAAGCCTGCGTTCCCTGCGGATATAATCCAGCAGCTCCTCCCCGGTCATTCCCGGAAGCATTAAGTCCAAAAGAAGAAGGTCATAGACTCCGGCCTGGAGCAGCAGCCTGGCCTCCGTCCCGGAAAATGCCTGCTCCGGGACATAGCCGTTTTTCTTTAAGATTTTATAGAGCAGACGGTTGATGTCCGCATCGTCTTCCACGATCAAAACACGGGGGGTTTTCCCGGTATCCCGCATTGTAAGCACCTCCTGAATCAGTTTCGATATCCGCGGCTTTAGAATATATGATAAATGACTTTAGAAAAAAGTACAATTCTGATTTAAAGCGCAGGTTATTTCAGCTCCATGATCTCTGCCACATCTGCAATCTGTTCCAGCGTGTAGCCTTTTTTATGCATACTCATGATAGATAGGCACGCAGCGCCTTCGTATACTGCAGCGTTTTCTCCCCCGCCAGCTTCGCCGCGCCCAACGGATAGGCGTCCGGCAGGATCGCCGCAGTCACCTCCGGCTCCCAGTAAAAGACGCCGCATTCTTCCTGTCCTTCCTGCTCCCGCATTGCCCCGATGCAGTCCGACACGATCTTGTAGGTTCCCTCTTCGTCATGATCCAGGCCGCCGACCTCTGCGATCATCACCGGTTTATGATATTTCCGCGTATACTCTTTCAGCTTAGTCGACAGCACGTCCTTGTCACTCTCGAACTGCTCCCAGTACGGATAATAAGAAAATCCCAGGATATCTGTCTTTCCCTTTTCCGCAAAAAAATTTTCCAGAAAGGGCATACACAGATCGTCATTCAACACTGATGCCAGATGGGTAATCACCTGGCTTTCCGGGCACACTTCCTTGACCGCGTCATAGCCGGCGTTCAGAAAACGTACCAGCTGCCTTGGCGCTTCTTTCAGGCTTCCCCTTGGCCACAGGATCCCGTTGTTGATCTCATTGCCCACCTGAACCCAGTCCGGGGCGGCATCGTGCTCCACGAGCAGGAGCATCACCTCTCTGGTGCGCTCATAGATCCGCTTTTCCAGCTGCGGATCGCTGTCATCCAGCCATTCCTCCGGAATGTCCTGATGCTCCGGGTCAGCAAAGTGGTCGCTGTAGTGAAAGCCCACCATCAGCTTCATGCCGCTCTTCTTAATCCGTTCAGCCATCTGAACGACATGCGCCGCGTCGCAGAATCCCAGCATGCAGGTCTCATCCTCCTGCTTCTGCCAGAAGGCCTCCCTGGGAGGATTGACAAAGATACGCAGCCGAACCGCATTTGCGCCCAGCTCCTTAGTGGCTTCCAGGAGATCCGTCTCCTTTCCGGATTCATCCAGCCACCGGTAGCCCATGGATTCTAACTGGCTCGCCCAGCCCAAGTCTACACCGTAAATCATTTTTTTCATATTGCATATTTCCTTTCTCTCACTGTTTTGTGTTTCCTGTCCTTTCATAAGCTGCCGCCGGTTTTGTTCTATCATCGGCAAATGACATTCATTACTTTTTTCTTGCTATTTCATACTTAATTTCCTTTTCTGTTATTATAGATAATTCCCAAGTAAATGGCAATAAAGACGGCACAATTATCGTCAATAACGGGAATAATGGGTTACATGTCACACACTGACAGCCTGCTATTACGTTTGACTAACCGCAGCTCCGCCACATATAATGTGAAAGAATAAAATCTGACAGAAAGAATGAGGTGAAACACATGAAGCAGCACAGGTTCTGGGCATGGGCAGCCGTTTTCTGTATGGTCATGGTATTTTATACCGGCTATGAGCATAAGTAAATGAAATGATGTGGGAAGCTTGCCGCCGGTACTCTTTCCGCATACAGCGAAATCTCAAGGACAAAATAATCTACTTACAGCAGGAGGAAAATTATGAGCGATATTTTGAAGATGAAAAACGTATTTTTATTTGCAGGTGGAGTTTTATTTGGAACGGCAGGGATCAAGGCGCTCTCCGGGAGAGACGCAAAAAAAGTATATACAAACTGTACCGCGGCCGTACTGCGGGCGAAGGACTGTATCCTGGATACGGTAACTACGGTACAGGAAAACGCAGAGGATATCCTGGCCGAAGCGAAGCAGATCAATGAGGCGCGCGCCGATGAGGAGGCGTCCTGTATCGTGAACGATGAGCACAGAAAAGATGCCGGTTCTGCGGAAAGTGTTGTAAAAGCGGCGGAAGCGGCAATGAATTATAAGGAAGAGGCGGAATAAGTGAAATTTATAATCAAGCATGAAATCTCCGGAAGGCTCCGCATCCATCTTCATGCCGCCCGGCTGACCTGCCGTGAAGCGGACTGTCTGCTGGCCTATCTGGAAGCCATCCCGTCCATCACCCGCGTAAAGGTCTATGAGCGCACTGCGGACGCGGCCATCTATTATACCGGTGACCGGGACGCGCTGCTCCATATCCTGCGCCTCTATCAAATGGAAAATGCCCGAGTATCCGGGACGGCACCCATTCATTCCGGGCGGGAGCTGAATGCGGCCTATCAGGAAAAACTGGTCAGCCAGATACTCTGTCGTATATGTACGAAACTGTTCCTGCCCTCCCCGGCGCGCGCGGTATGGACTGCCGTCAGAGCCTGGCGGTATATCCGTAAGGGGATCCGCAGTCTTTTCAGAGGCAGCCTGGATGTATCCGTACTGGATGCCGCGGCCATCATGGTCTCACTGCTGCGCCGGGATACCGAGACTGCCGGATCGGTGATGTTCCTGCTGGGCATCGGCGAGATCCTGGAGGAGTGGACCCACAAAAAGTCCGTGAACGACCTGGCCCGGAGCATGTCCCTCAACGTCCGGAAGGTCTGGCTGAAAACCGATGGTCAAGAGGTGCTGGTTGACCCGAAAGAGATTTCTCCAGGCTGTCAGGTCGTAGTACATATGGGAAATGTGATCCCATTTGACGGAAGTGTAACGGAAGGAGAGGGAATGGTCAACCAGTCCTCTCTGACCGGAGAAGCTCTGCCTGTGCACAAAGGGATTTCCAGCTATGTGTACGCAGGCACGGTTTTGGAAGAGGGCGAATTTACAATAGAGGTTCGCCATACCTCGGGCGCGACCCGTTATGAAAAAATCATCGCCATGATCGAAGAATCGGAAAAGCTAAAGTCCTCCCTGGAAGGCAAGGCGGCCCGGCTGGCCGACAGACTGGTTCCTTATACCCTTGCCGGAACCGGGCTTACCTGGCTTGTCACGGGAAATACGACGAAGGCATTGGCTGTATTGATGGTCGATTTTTCCTGCGCGCTCAAGCTTGCCATACCAATCGCCGTTTTATCCGCCATCCGGGAAGCAGGAACCCACCGGATCACCGTAAAAGGCGGCAAATACCTGGAGGCCATCGCCGAGGCCGAGACCATTGTATTTGATAAAACAGGAACGCTGACAAAAGCCCGGCCTACCCTGAAAATGGTAGTTCCCTTCTGCGAATGGGATGAAAATGAACTGCTCAGAACCGCGGCCTGCCTGGAAGAGCATTTTCCGCATTCCATGGCAAAGGCGGTGATCCGGGCCGCGCAGGAACGCGGGCTGGACCACGAGGAAATGCATTCCCATGTAGAATATATTGTAGCGCATGGGATCTCATCACAGATTGACGGGAAAAAAGTGGTCATCGGCAGCGCGCATTTCGTATTTGAAGATGAAAAATGCCGGATCCCCGAAGGATATGAAGCGCGTTTTGCAGATCTGCCGAAGGAGTATTCTCATCTGTATCTCGCCGTTGAGAATCGGCTGGCCGCAGTCCTCTGCATCGAAGATCCACTGCGTGAGGAAGCCCCATCGGTCATACGGGCCCTGAAACAGGCCGGCTTTAAAAAGGCCGTCATGATGACCGGCGACAGTGAACGAACGGCGGCAGCGGCAGCGGAAAAAGTGGGTGTCGATACATATGACTCAGAGGTGCTTCCGGAGGATAAGGCACGCTTTATTGAAACAGAAAAAGCTGCCGGAAGAAAAGTGGTGATGGTCGGCGACGGTATCAATGATTCTCCCGCACTTTCTGCGGCGGACGTAGGGATCGCTGTCAGCGACGGAGCGGAAATCGCGAGGGAGATTGCGGACATTACCATATCCGCCGATAAGCTGGATGATCTGGTGACCTTAAAACTCCTCAGCAATGCTCTGGTTCGGCGTATCCGGCATAATTACCGGCAGATTGTTGGAATCAATACCGTATTGATCCTGCTGGGAATCAGCGGAATCCTGCAGCCTGCAGTTTCCGCGACCCTGCATAATCTGTCCACTCTGGGGATCAGTCTGCAGAGCATGCAGAACCTGCTGGCGGAAAACAGACCCTGACAGCATTGTGTAATTAGCAATGGATTTTGTACCAGCTTCTGTATTGCCGTTCAGAACAGAAATGTTACTTTTTGTTCCTGATCAGCGCCTTAAATGCCTCATAGCTTTCCGCGCTGATCAGGTGCTCTATCTCGCAGGCATCCGCGCTTGCCGTCTCCTCATCTACTCCGAACCCGGTCAAAAGCTTCCGGACCGTATCGTGCCGTTCATAGATCTCCCCGGCAATCTCTTTTCCCCTGTCTGTCAAATGCACCTCACGCGTTTTATCATCCAGAAACAGATATCCTTCTTCTGACAGTGCCCTCAGCGCAACCGAAACCGTTGGGCGGGAAACCTTCAGCTGATCGGCTATGTCGGCGCCGTGCACTTTCTTCCGTTTTGAAATCGTATAAATTGCTTTCAGATAATCTTCTACGGTCTTTTTTTGTTTCATTTTCCATCGCCCCGTGATGTCATTGCTAATTTTTATTAGCTTCGCCTAACTTCTATTCAGAAAAGAGGCGGTCACATTTCGTTAGTGACCGCTAACTATTTTTACTATACTTGATACCGACCGTTTTTGTCAAGAATATTTTATATCGAGTATGCTTTTCAATGGGCTGGAGTTACAGGACACACCTTGACCAGGCGTGCCCTGTAACTCAGGCCGTCATTTTAAATTGCCTGCGGCAATGGACGGCCTGAATCCCAGCTTTTATGTGCATCCTCCTGACCAATCAGCATAGTGATTGGTCAGTGTGTGACATGTAACGGGCTGGATGCGTTATCCCACTCCATATCCTCAAACCGGATGAGCAGCACATTCCCCCACTTCTCTGCCAGCTCCCGGCATCCGACCGTAAAACCGCTTTTCGAAAACAAGATCAGCACATTTTTCTTATAATGGAACAATGCGCTCTGGTGCTGCAGTTCTTTCAACTCCGCTTCCGAGGTCAGCTCATTTCTCCACTTGCACTCTGCAAAGATGGCTTCGCCCTCCTCATTATCCGCAAGGATATCAATCTCTGTCTGCCGCTTCTCCACCGGATCATTGCCCCACCATCGGCCCATATCCTGAAAGTCAACCGGCAGGTTTCCTTTGAGATTCTCCTGCCACAGATACTGCTTGCAGATCTCCTCGAACACGAACCCCATGTATGCTGGGATCTGCTTCTCTACCCGCTGGTACGCCCTGTCCCCGGCCCCCTGTCCGATCAGAGACAGGTTCGCCGGAACAAAACGATACCAGAACTGAAACATGCTGTCTGACAGCTTATAGATTGTCTTTCTGGAGTGCTCCGCCTTATATGGAAATTCCTTCTCAATGATGCCGATCGACATCAGCTTGGAAATATAATTGCTGGTCGCCCCCGTGTCGTTCAATCCGGAAGCACCGGATATCTCGCTGATCTTGCAGGATCCGGTGGCAATGGCTTTGATGATCGCGTTATACTGCATCGGCTCTCGGCATTCCTGCTTGATCAGGTTCCCCGGCTCCTCAAACAAATACGCCGACATTTCAAAAAAATTGCTTTTGATATTGTCCTCCATTGACCTTCTGTCATCCAGCTTCGACATATACAGCGGAATCCCCCCTGTAATCCCATAAGCCAGAGCCAGATCCTCCTTATCAAAATACTGGTAGTATCTGCCGCACTCGGCAAATGTGAACGGCCGGAGCTTCATCTGCGCAGTTCTTCTCCCGTACAGCGGGCTCTGGTAACCCAGTACCTGGTTCTCCATGAAAGAAAGGGAGGATCCGCACAGAATGAGCATCAATTTGGATTTCAAAAACTTGTGATCAATAAAGGATGCCAGCAGTGAGGAAATCCCGCCGTAGCAATTCGCCAGGTACGGATATTCATCAATCACAAGTATGACCCGCTCATCCTTCGACATCCGGTAGATCAGCTCCAGTGCCTCATTGAAATCCCGGAACACGGTCCCAATCTCCACTCCCGTAAAGACAGACATGATACTGGCGCTCAGGATCTCCAGGTTCTGCTTCTCATTGGAATCAATCCCCGGGTAAAAAACAGCCTTTTTGTCCTTGATAAACTCACTGATCAGAGTTGTCTTGCCGACCCGTCTTCTTCCATAGATCACAACAAACTCAAAGGCGTCACTCTGATACAGCCTCTCCAGCGTCCCCATTTCCCGTTCTCTTCCGATAAACATCCTGCCACCTCACCTTTTATATTATTCAGTTTTGAAATTGCTGTATTATGATTAACTAAATTACAAATAAGTAAATTACATCTAACTTTATTATGGTATACTATAGTAAAAAAGTCAAGAAACTATTCTTGTATTTTTGCTTATTGAGTGACTGTGAATAGTAACCTTATTGACCTTGTAAATAAAACAGTACATTGTCATCTTCTTTTTTCTGATCGTTATTCTGTGTGCTTATTTTATAATTTCGGGTAAATTGAATGAAAGCCGCAAATTAGCCGATGAGCGCAATACCGATAATATTACATATGCGCAATATATGGCAGGACAGCAGGCAGAAATGGATGATGCAGACAAGGAAAAAGTTAAACAGGCCGACTTAGAAAGGAGTTTGCAGGAAGTGATCCAGTCCATCGTTGAAGGCAGCGATTCACTGGTCAGTATCCATGACTTCAACAGTGCTGACTTTTCCGCTTCTGCTGTTTCCGTAACCTTATATACCGAACAGGGAAATGACATCTCACAAGAGCAGAGGGACGGAATTGTAAGGACGATGGCAGCATGGAGGATCTGCCCCAGGATAACATTACCATCAATATCAGTGCCCACGAAGCTTAAGCAGAGACAGTGATTGAAATTGTATATGATACGGAGCGTCGGATAAATCTGCCGCTCCGTTTCTATTTCCGAGAAGTAACGAGCCTTTCTTACACAGATATTTGACGGCCGCCGTGAGAGTCAAAGCCCCGCGTCTGTCTGCGGCAGCCTGTACTGATATTCGGTGATTTTTTCCAGCCCGTCCTCAAGCACTTGGTTTCCCAGATACCTAGCGCTTCCATCCTCCCGGATCTGCAGCGTAAGCACATGGCTCATCACGCGGTCTTCCCCCATGGCTTCGCAGACCGCGTCGATCGTAAGCGACGTTGTTCCGTCCGGATTTTCCTGAATCTCTCTCACCTCCGGGATGGAATTGCTGAACCAGTTGGCCATGTAGGTCAGCGGCCCCAACCGTTTCCATCCATAGGTCTGTTTTTCCCCGTCATATACCGCATACCTGGCAAGCTCTTCCACGGTTACAGGCAGATATTCTGTCATCAGCGTTTCAAATTCTTCTTTCGGAATCCCATCCGCATAGGTTCCCAGCCCCATTGACTTTTCATATTTTAAAGCAAACAAGTACTCGTACAGGCCGTTGTAGTCCAGTTCTTCCAGGTGTCCGGCATCCCAGTTCGAGCGAAGCAGGTTGTTGCCCAGATACCCGATAGGAAGCAGATATTCTTCCGCGATCTTTATGTACGCTTCCTCCATGGGCTTTACCCGGAGCAGGTTGTTGCCGTTCGCAAGCTCTGTCACATCCGGGTATTCGGGCATGCAGTATTCATAGGCAAACCAGCCTTTCTCCGTGTATTCCCAATCTTTGATCCTGTTGAGCGAGCTGCCTGCGATCGCCGGATCGTCTTTTGCGTTCCATGTGGATATCGTGTCGATCACATACAGTTGCGTACCGTCAAAAAGGAACCGGCTCCTGTTGATTCCTCCGCCTGCAGTGATATAGTAGAGCGTCAGTTCACCTTCGCTTCCATCCAGGCATTCTTCCAGGAACTGTTCCATTTTTTCATAATTTCCCATGGTGTAGTGAAAACCCGCGGCAGTCACGGGGCAGCCGGTCTCCCGCAGAGCTTCATACATTTTAGAAATGGATTCCCCGTCCGGTGTGGGATTGAGCGAGTTTCCTTTGTCTGATCCCGCATAAATACCGCGGATCCTCTCCATGGCCTTTTTGCAGTCGGCTTCCGCTTCTTCCTCTGCGGATTGCGAGAGCGGGAGGTTATAGCCCTTTTCCAGCATTTCTTCCATTCCAGATTGCTCCAGCTCCATGAATGCTTCTGCAAAATCCGTATTCACGCTTATGCCTTCTGGCGTTTCTGTTACTATAGGTTGATTTTTCTTACCTTGCGCCGGATCTGCTTTATGATCATCACTGCATCCGGTTGTTACAGACAGAGTCGCTGTCAATATGATAAAAAGGATCATTCTATTTTTCTTTTTGATCGCCATGCTGCCTGACCTCCTTTTCTTCCTGCCTCTGTATTTTTCATATTACTGCCTTTCTATAGCGAGACAGCATTTACGCTTCTATAGATATTGATCCAGGCCCATGCGCAAACTCCTTCGGGCAACTATAAAAGCGAGGCAAACGCAACCGCCCCCGCAACGGTACAGAGCCCGCTGACCACGATCGCCAGGCTGCTCATGGCTCCTTCGATCTTCCCCATTTCCATCGCCTTCGCTGTCCCCACCGCATGGGAAGCGGTTCCGATCGCAAGCCCCCTGGAAATAGAATGCCTGATCCGGAATACTCTGCACAGGGTCTCTGCGGCCATATTTCCAAACACGCCTGTAATGATGATCACAGCCGTAGTGATCACCGCATATCCCCCCAGCTCCTCCGATACGCCCATCCCGATAGCGGTGGTAATGGACTTGGGCAGTAATGTCACATACTCCTCATGGGTCAGCCGGAAAAGGACGGCCAGAACAAGGACCGACACCAGGCTTGTCAGCACGCCGGAGAGGATTCCGATGCAGATAGCCGCCGCATGCTTCTTCAAAAGCTCGATCTGCTGATACAATGGGATCGCCAGGCTGACCGTGGCCGGGGTCAGCAGGTAGCTGAGATATTTTGCGCTGCTGTTGTAGGCGTCATAATCTACTTTGAATACGGCAAGAAACGCAACTACCAGCACAATGGCAATCAGCAACGGATTCAGGATGGGCAGCTTCCATTTCTTTTTTACCGCCGTTCCGATAAAATAACCTGCCAGGCTGAGAACGACTCCCAATGTGGCGGATTCCAGAAAAAACTCATTCATTTTTATTTTCCTTTCCTGGGAAATTCAATTACCTGCTGCTTTGCGCAGGACAAAATTTCCACCCGTACGGTTGATGATACATGGAAATTCGTATCACTTAAATGATCTGCTCCCGCGCCTACTAATCTTTGTGCTTCAGCATAAAATCTGTCACCTTTCCGGTCACAAGCATGACCAGACAGGTAGTTGCGGGAATGATCACGCACAGCGGAACCACCATTCCCCGCATCTGCTCCCAGGATACCAGAAGCCCTGCTGCCGGAGGGATAAACATCAGCGGCATGATCTCGATCAGAAATTCCCCCGTCTCCTTCACCTGGTCCAGTCTCACCACTTTGAAAAACAGCAGGGCGAACAACAGCAGCAGGCCGTAAATACTGGCCGGGATCGGAAGCGGAATAAGATATTTTAACAGCTCGCCGACGCAGGTCACCGAAAGGATGATTGCAGATTGTCTGATATATTTCATGAAATTAATTCCCTTCTTTCGCATCATTTTGGTAACTGTTCAAAACCGTATTTTCGGAAATATACTGTACAGCATCTTTGTGAAGGTATTGAACAGGTACTATTTTGCTTTCTTAATATACCAGAAAATGCGCTTACAGGCAATCTGATTTTTAAAGATGTGCTTCTTCCTGCCCAGTCAGTGTTACTGTTCACACCCTTTGGGTGCTCCAGTAACAGTGTACGGCCAAGGTGTCACATGCAGCTTTGCAAATTTACTGTGCAGGTCAAACGCATGGTTCATGGGGCCGCAGCCTGCACCCAGATCGAGCATATCCGCAAGCGCTCCGGAAATATATCGCTTGGCGTTTTGGACTGCCTCTTCCATTCCCTGCCCCTTGGCAAGATTCGCGGCAATGGCGCTGGACAGAGTACAGCCGGTCCCATGTGTATTTGGATTGTCAATGCGTTCACCCATGATCCATGTGCCTTTTCCCTCTGCGAACAGCAGGTCATTGGCGTCGTTGACACTGTGGCCGCCTTTGCACAGTACGGTGCATCCGTATGTCCTGCTGATTTTTTCCGCAGCCGCTTCCATATCCGTTTCATTGCGGATGGGCAGACCGGAAAGGATCTCCGCCTCCGGAATATTGGGAGTCACGACCGATGCCAGAGGCAGCAGCATTTTTTCCAGTGTTTCCACTGCTTCCTCCTCGATCAGCCGGGAACCGCTGGTAGTGACCATGACCGGATCCACTACGATATGTTCCGCTTGATACGCTTTGAGCCGATCCGCAATGGTTTCGATCAGGCCGGCGGATGATACCATGCCGATCTTGACCGCATCCGGACGAATGTCCTCAAATACCGCGTCAATTTGTTTCTGCAAAAATTCCGGAGTCACCTCCATGATCCCGATTACTCCGGTGGTGTTCTGTGCGACCAGCGCAGTGACCGCACTCATGGCAAATACCCCGTTCAAGGTCATTGTCTTCAAGTCTGCCTGAATACCGGCTCCTCCGGTGGGATCGGTTCCGGCGATGGATAATGCTGTCCTCATTTGTTTTCCTCCTACTTATTTTGAAAAAGTCTGTTCCGCCAGTCTGCGCAGTTCCCTGCATTCCTCCTCGATATCTTCTGCAGAAAATATGGCCGATACCAGCGCCGCCCCGTCTGCCCCGGAGCCGGAAAGCTCCTGCATATTTTTCTTCGAGATACCGCCGATGGCTACAACAGGGATTGATACTGTCTCACAGATTTCTTTCAAAGTCTCGTAAGATACCTCGCTGGCATCCAATTTTGTGGTGGTATTGAATACCGCTCCTACTCCCAGATAGTCCGCTCCCGCTTCCTGGGCCGCGGCTGCCTGCTCCGCAGTCTGGACGGAGACTCCGATCATCATCTCCTCCCCTACGAGCGCCCTCACATTTCCGGCTTCCATGTCCTTCTGCCCCACGTGGATACCGTCCGCACCGCATTTTACCGCAATCTCTACGTTGTCATTGATAAAAAACGGGATCCCGTATACCCCGCAGAGCTTCTTCATTTCCAGGGCTTCTTTCAGAAAATTTTCCTCATCCAGTTCCTTTTCCCGGAGCTGCACACAGGTCACGCCGCCTTTCAGAGCGGCCTTTGTCTGCTCCATCAGAGATTGCTTTCCTGTCCACGTGCGGTCCGTAACAGCGTACAGGCGCATGGTTTCTTTTCTGCATTTCATTTTTTTCTCCTTTCGCTTTCAAATAGTCGGCAGTTGTTCCAAACGGCAGGCCGCAGACTTGTCTGCTTACGCCGCGGTTCCGGATATCGCTTATAATACTTTATATCTCGCTTTTTGCTCCAGTTCCTCTCCTGTAAGATGGCACATCGCGTCGATGATATGATTGCGGTAGGATGCATTTCCGTCCTGCTCTGTCATGCGCTGCCGTGCTTTTTCCCCGCAGATTCCCATGGCGCAGACCGCGGCGGCAGCGGCTTCCAGCGTGTGCTCCTGATTCGCTGTGACATAAGCCGCTGTCAGGGCGGTAAGCTGGCATCCGGTTCCTGTGATACTGCTCATCATAGGATGTCCGTTGAAAATGCAATAGGCCGTCTTTTCATCGGCCACGATATCAATGGCTCCCGTGACCGCAATCACCGCCCCCGTTTTCCCGGAAAATTCTTTCGCGAATGCTGCTGCCTCCGCAAGACTTTCTTCTGTCACCGCTTCCGCAAGATCCGCGTCCACGCCTCTGGTGCTGCCGCTCCCCAGCGCCAATGTCTTGATCTCGGAAATATTTCCGCGGATGACCGAAAATCTCACATGCTCCAGCAGATCCATGGCTGTGCCGGTACGAAGCCTGGACGCGCCGGCCCCCACCGGATCCAATACCACCGGGTGCCCCAGCTCGTTTGCCTTGATCCCGGCCTTTCGCATGGCGGGAATGGTTCTCTGATTCAGTGTACCGATATTGATGTTCAGCCCGCCGCAGATGGACGTGATCTCCTCCGCTTCCTCCACATCATCCGCCATGATCGGCGAACCACCGCAGGCCAGCAGGATATTGGCGCAGTCGTTGACGGTCACATAATTGGTGATATTGTGGATCAGCGGGTGTGAATTTCTGACATTTTCAAGCAGTTCCTTTCGCATCTGATTACCTCCTCGTACAGTTGTGCTACGGGCAAAATGATTTCCACCTGTGCGGTTGGAATGATTTTGACCCTGTTGAGTTACAATTTTGATACCGTTTCGTATCTATGCGCAAAAAAACAGGAGATACCTGGTACGGTATCTCCGAAAAAAATCAGCTCAGACTTCCTACGGCGGCATTATCCGCATCAGGTATAAGGGTCGAAGTTGATTACTTCCTCTCAGCCTGCCGATACAAGCTCCCCTGAGTATTTATTTTGCTTTTTCAGTGTAACACTGGTGCTGGGGTTTGTCAATCATCAAAACCTTTATCGGCCGGACACCGTGCAGCAAGTGCACGACACCGTGTGAACAGTAACTGCATCCAGACAGCACACTTCAGCATTACTTCTCCACCATATCCGCATACATCGGCGTTCCGCAGCCGAACCCGCCTGCCACTTCCAGGATCTGTCCTGACACCCATGCAGAATCATCGCTGGCAAAAAACAGTACTGCATTGGCGATATCTTCCACCTCGCCCAGACGTTTGATCGGAAGGTGGCGGACATATCCGTCGATAAACTGCTGAGGCAGAGAGAGCGCGGCATCAGTCCTGATGAAGCCCGGAGCCACGGCATTGCACCTTATATTGGCCCTGCCGTACTGCATGGCAATATTCTGAGTCAGCTTATCCAGTCCTGCCTTGGATACCCCATACCCGGTCCGGACCATGTCTGCAAATTCTCCATTCATAGAAGCAATATTGACGATCACACCGCCGCCGTTCTCGATCATGTTGGGGATGACTTTCTGGCAGCATGTATATGTAGAAGTCAAATTAAAATTTAATTGTTTTTCAAATGTTTCAGCCGGTGTATTCACGACATCCAGATCTGCCTTCACACCCTTTCCATTGCCGCCCTGATTGTTTACAAGGATATCAATCCTTCCGGCCTGCCTGATCACTTCTTCCACCATAGGGCCCACAGTTTCCAGTGAATAACCGTCATAGTTTACCACCTTAACCTGACGTCCATCCGCATTCAGTCTGTCGGCAATTTCCCGCGCGGCATCCGGCCTGCGAACCGCCATATATACCGCAGCCCCCTCTCCGGAAAGTTTTTCAACAATTGCCTTTCCAATTCCCCGGGTACATGCAGTCACAAGCGCTGTTTTTCCTTCTAATTTTCCCATACTATGATTCCTCTTCTTTTCAAATATTCCGTCCGCAGTAATATCCCTGTGATACCGCTGCCGCTATCGAATCAGGACATGCACTGTCGCCCACATTATACAGTTCTTCTACCTTACCCCGCAGCTCCTGATACAGAGAATCATTGGGTCTGTCTCCGACCGCCGCGATCACTGTCTCTGCCGGAATACGGAGTTCCCTGCCGTCCAGCTCACAGACCACCGTGTCCTCCGTGATCTCTTTACAGTTACAGGAAGTCAGAAGTTTTACGCCGAGCCCTTTCAAATGTCCTATCAGGATGGTCCGGGCAACGTTGGTCATTTTATCAGCCATCGTATCCAGCATTTCGATCACAGTAACCTTCTTTCCCTGTTCTGCCAGGTATTCCGCTGTCTCACATCCCACGGAGCCGCCCCCGATGATCACTGCATTCTCCTTGCATTCCCCGCCGTCCAGTATGTCTTTTGCATGGACCGCCCTGTCAAAGCCCGGAATCGGCAGCACAGACGGGCGCACTCCTGTCGCGCAGACCACCGCGTCCGGCTTCCGGCTTATGATCTCCTCTGCCGTAATCTCCGCATTCAGATGCACTTCCACATTGTGGATGCTCAGCTGTTTTTCCAGGTAAGCGATCAATGGCTTCATGTTTTCTTTGTGGGGCGGCGCCATTGCCTGGAAAATCTGTCCGCCGATCTGTCCTGATCTTTCATACAGGGAAACCCGATGACCGCAGATGGCCGCGATCCTGGCCGCCTCTACTCCCGCAACGCCTCCTCCGACTACGATCACCTGCTTTTCTTTCTCTGCTTTCCCGATGGTATAATCATTGTCCTTATTTCCCAATACGGCATTCCCTGAGCAGCGTCCCCTTGCCCCTTCCTGGAGCTGGGAGTCGATGCAGACTCCGCATCCGATACAGGGGCGGATCTCCTCCTCTCTTCCTTCTGAAATCAGGTTTACCAGGTTCGGCTGTACCAGCACGCCCTTTCCGATAAATATGTAGTCGCACTGTCCGGACGCAAGTGCATTTTCCGCGACTTCTGGATCCTGCGCGCGGCCTCCTCCGATCATTTTAATCGTTGCCGGCGCTCCGGTCATTTTTTCAATTCCCATTTTCAATGCCATACAAAGTCCGATGGCCGTTCCTTTTGGCGACGCGGAATCCGGCATATCCTCCATACCCGCTTCCTTTTTCCATGTACCTGCCAGCACCTCGATAGCATCTGCTCCCGCATCCTGGAAACGCTTTGCATAATACATACCGTCCTGCATGGTAATTCCGGCGTCTTCCCCCTGCTCAACCGCGCTGAGCTTCACAACGATGGGAAAATCCTCTCCGCAGAGCTTCTTGATCTTTCCGATAATATTCAGATGGAAACGCACTCGATTCTCCGGATTGCCGCCATATTCATCTGTTCTGACATTTGCAGTGGAGGAAAGGAACTGCTGGCCCATATAATATCCCACGCTGTGGATCTCAACCCCGTCAAAGCCTGCCTTTTTTGCCCGCAGAGCAGCTTGCGCGTATTTGTCCTCAATCTCTTGGATCTCCTCAATCGTCAGAGCCCTTGGCTCTTCATTCCCCAGTCCCATCATAAAGGAATAAGGCATGGCAACCGCGCTTGGAGCTACCGGCTGATATCCCGTAATCTTCCTGCGGGAACCGCGTCCCGTGTGGCTGAGCTGGAGCATGCACTTTGCCCCGTGCACATGGATCGCGTCTGTCAGCTTTGTCAGTCCCGGGATGTATTTGTCATCGTCAGCCACCAGCATATTGGACGTATTCAATCCGACCGGCGCGTCGACACAGGTCACTTCGATCATGATCAGTCCGATCCCGCCCTTTGCCCGCTCCGCATAATGATTGATCACCGCATCATTGACAAACCCCTTGTCCGACTGGTTGATCCCCATCGCACACATTACCGTCTTGTTCCTTGTCTCCAGAGTTCCGATCGTTCCTTTTGATAATAGATTCGGATACTTATCTGTCATTCTTCGTACCTCCTTGTGAATCAAAGTCATTTAATGAATTAGATTCATTTTTTTAATCATAATTCATTTTACATGAAATGTCAACGATGTTTTTAGAGGTTCAAAGGCTTTACACCCAAAATCTCTTTTGTTATAAATTTCGATGGTTTCTGTTTTGCCGGGAATAGGCGGGCCTATTATGCTATATGGTTTGGAAGGTTTAGAGGAAAATAAGAAGGGAAATAATAATCCGGATTCGGGAAGCTTTTACTATGGCATGCTGAAGGGAGATCTGGATGAAGGAGTCAATACAGTATGTAATGTTGCCAGTCTGATTAAAAGTATTGATTCCTGCAAAGAAATTGTAGAGGAACTGGCAAAAGGCTATGAATAAGCTGGCAAGTAAATACATTTCCATGGCGGTCATCTGCTTTGGCCGGAAACAATTATCATAGCAAAATGCAGGCCATCCGCAAAATTGCGTAAGATGGCCTGCATTCTCTGTGTCCGTCAAATATCCATAGAAAGCATGCCCATGTAGGCACGCCATAACACATGTCTGTCTTTAATGCTCTGTATCTACGATCGCAATACTGGAATCTCCCATGCGGGCCTGTTCCAGTACAGCCTGGGACAGAATCTGAAATGACCCATGAGAAGAGGTCGCTCCTGAGAGCGCGTCGATGCCTTCCTCTCCCTGTCCCTCCAGAAGCTGGTTTGCGTAATATCGGGTATACTCGTTGGGATAGGTCCCGGAGACTTGAAGCATGTTCTGCATATATGTGTTATCCCAGCTCTTGATGAATCCGCTGGCATTCTCCGCGTTGTATTCTACGGAGACAATACTCCCGCCTTTCACCAAAATAGTGATATATTCCTTCCAGCCATGGCTAAATTCAGATGCCTGAGCAGTATAATATCCGTCCTGAAGCCCTTCCTGATCCCCGCACGCTGTCAGCAGCGGCATCATCAGCAGCAGGCTTATAAGCATGACAAAAATCCGTTTCATCTGCCGCTTTTCTCCTTTAAAATAAATTTTCGCACGTGGGACTGAAGCTCCTCCGCTTCTTTCGCCAGCGATCCGCTGGACTGCTCCGTTTCCCCTGCGTTTTGCAGATTGCGGTCTGCGATGGAAGAGATCGTGGCAATCCGCTCCTCCATTACGCTCAGTGCAAGCTCCTGTCCCTGCACCGCCGCTGCAAGCTGATCCGAAATTGTGCTGATCTGCGCGGAAACATCGGAGATCGCGCGGAGAGAGCCAGCAGTATCCGCTGTCAGCACCACCCCGTTCTGGATGATCGCTTTGGTATTGTCGACCATCTTCGTAGCTCTCTGTGCGGCCTCGGCACTCTTGGCTGCCAGCTGCTTTACCTCATCGGCTACAACCGCAAAGCCTTTTCCGGCTTCTCCGGAACGGGCTGCCTCCACAGAGGCATTGAGAGACAAAATATTGGTCTGGAACGCAATGTCCTCAATGTCCTTTGCGATCTTTGTGATCTGCTGCGCGTTATCGCTGATGTCATCCATGGCGTTAGACAGGGAGGACATCTGTTCATTGGCGCTTCGAACGCGCCGGGTGATCTCTTCCGTCTGGGAACGGGTCTGACCGCTGCTCTTTGCAACATCGGCCAGCTGCTCTTTCACATGGGTCACCTCATGGACCAGTTCTTCGGTAGACTGGTTCTGTTCCAGGGATGCATGGTGCAGCTGCGCAGACTGCCCGCTCAGCTGCTCTGCCATTGCGGTGAGCCGGTCTGCGGCGGCACGGAATCCCAGGAGTGTTTCGTTCATCGACCGGGTAATGGTACTCAGACTGCCGCGGATCAGCACAAAATCGCCTTTGTAGTCCACCTGCGGCCCGGTCCGAAGATCGCCGTCCGCGACACGGGTCAATACCTGCTCGATATCGGATATGTATCGGTTTACGCTTTCCAGCGTAGCATCCAGAGTCTGTGTCATGACCTCCAGCTCATCTCCTGTACTGACGGGGATCACTTCCGTATGCAGGTCTCCATTGGACAGAGCCACCATCCGGTCCGTTACGCACTTCACCGGATGGGAAATGGAACGCGCAAACCGCAGGATCAACACTATGGAGATCACGAGCCCCGCCAGGGTGGCCAAAATTGATACCAGCATGGCCCCATTAATGAACTGACCATAATCCGACTTTGGAATCTGTATGACCAGTGACCACTGAGTTCCCCGGATGGGAGAAAAGGCCACCAGCATCTTTTCTCCGTCGATGGGAAATTCTGCCGCCCCTGTTTCTCCGGTAGTGACCCGCTCCACCGCATCCCCGTTGCCGCCGCTTAACTGAACCAGCGAACTTTGATCAAGGACAAGAGACTGATCCGGGTGGCCGGTCACGATTCCCTCCCTGTTGACCATATAGGCCATGCCGCTTCTGCCCAGGTTGATGCTGCTGATCACATCGTTGAGCAAGTCATATTTGTAGGTACCCATTACATAAAGAACGGTCTCACCATCTTCTTTCACCGGCATTCCCATGGTAATGCCCAGACTGCCCTGGAAGATCGTCGATGCATCGATCGTCAGGTTATCTGTTTCTTTTAAAAGCTCCAAAAAACCACTGTCCAGATTTTCCGGCGCATCGTCGATCCCCTGTTCCAACCGCCCGTTCAAGTCATACAGAGCGATCGTGTAAAACTCATAAATCTCCGCGGCTTCTTCCAGCAGCGCCGCACGGTTTTCCCTCGTTGCCGCAGTGTCCGGGGAAGCCGTCCCACCTTCGTCTGGTTCAGCACCGGCGGTTACACTGCTCATTCGGGGATCACCGGCAATGCCCATCATACGGTCGGCAAGCATATGGATGTTGGCCTCTACCGTCTTAGCCGACTGCCGGGCCATCGGCTGAAGGCTGTCCAACAATATGTTGTTGGCAAGCGACTGCAAGGAAAGCGCCATGATCACACAGCATACGACCACTAAGATCAGGATATTAAATGTAGTGTTTCTCAATATCCGCCTGTTCAGGCTCCGTTTTGTTCCTCGGCCGGCGAGGAAGCCCGCTTCTTTTCCTGTCACGTTTCTGCCACTCCTTTTCTGAGTAATTTTTGTGTCAATAGACAGAATAAAAAGCCGCTCAATCCGCCAGTCGTATATTGTGTGCTGTATCGACTGACAGGCGATAGACTTTTTGCTTAGTATAGCACAGATTATCCGGGAAGGAAAGTGCTTTCTATAGTTTTGCTCGGGTTGTTTCACGAAGGCGTTACTGGAGCATCCAAAGGGTGTGAACAGTAACCATTGCTATGAAAAAGCGCGCAAAGTCTCCCTACAAAGGCTTTACACCAAAAATCTCTTTTGTTATAATTAGAGCATTATTGGTTAACAGCGTAAATCATAGAATGGAGAATTTATGGGAAGCAGACAGCAGGAAAAATCTCTGATGACGAAAACAGAGCTAAAGGAAGCCGCAAGACAGCTTTTCTTAGAAAATGGTTATGAGGAAACTTCTATACAGGATATCGCCGGCCGGGCCGGTTACAGTGTCGGCTCTGTTTACCGCCAATGGAAAGGAAAAAAGGAGCTTTTCATGGATATCTGGAATGATTATGTATCGGATTTTATCCGGACCAGTATTCTCCAGGCGCCTCCTTCTCCGAATCAGGAGACGATGATCGATTACCTGCTGGCCCGTTCCCAGGAATACAAAAAGAATGAAATGACCCGGAAGCTTCATCAGACCAGCCTGCTCGTATCAGCGACATATGATTATGAGGGACTGTTAAGCTGGGCTGACAAATACAAGCAGATGCTTTATTTATTTTTAAAGGGACTGAATCCGGATCAGCCGGACCGGCTTTTGAAATCCACTGCCAGTATCATGCACTGTGTCCTGAACACGGATGCACAGCAGGAGGCCGATGCAAGTTCACCTAAGTATGAGTTTGATCTGCAGACATTACGAATCTGCCTTCTCGCAATTGTTGAGAAGGTTACCGGATAGTCAAATATCCTCTCAGGCACGACTATTTCGCACGCTGCTTTGCGTGAATGAATCCGCCGAAAAAGAGCCTCCGCTGTCACAAGCAGCGGCGGCTCCTTTTTTATCTGCAGGAAATATTGGTCACAGTCATTTCAGATATCCAGTTCCGGCGGCTCGTCCAGATGCTCTGAAACATATTTTCCATTCTTCTTCCTCTGTCTTACACACTCGGTCAGCAGATATTCAATCTGCCCGTTCACGGAGCGGAAATCATCCTCCGCCCATGCGGCGATGGCATTGTACAGCTTTTCCGACAGGCGCAGAGGAACCTGCTTCTTTTTCGATTCAGCCATATTTTAATACAGGCTTCCCGCGTTTACGATGGGCTGCGCGTCATGATTGCCGCAGAGCACCACCAGCATATTGGAAACCATAGCCGCCTTTCTTTCCTCATCCAGTTCCACCATATGGTTCTCATTCAGACGGCACAATGCCATCTCCACCATACCGACTGCGCCGTCCACAATCATCTTCCTTGCGTCCACAACTGCGGAAGCCTGCTGCCTCTGGAGCATCACGGACGCGATCTCCGGCGCGTAGGCCAGGTGAGTGATGCGTGCCTCGATGATCTCCAGGCCGGCATCCATAACCTTCTGCTGGATCTGCTCCCGGATCCGGTTCGCCACCACCTCGCTGGAGCCCCGCAGGCTGCCTTCGTCCGCCACGCCGTCCCCTGTGGTGTCTACATTGGGTGATACATCATAGGGATAGATCCGGACGATATCACGCAGCGCGCTGTCGCACTGGAGGGAAAGGTATTCCTTGTAATTGTCTACATTGAAAACTGCTTTCGCCGTATCTGTCACCTTCCACATCACCGCGATCCCGATCTCCACCGGATTGCCCAGGCAGTCGTTGATCTTCTGGCGGCTGTTGTTCAAGGTCATGACCTTGAGGGAAATCTTATTGCTCGCCGGCGTTTCTGCCTGTACATTGGCGCCATCCATGGAAATCGCAAATGATTTTCTCGCGCCTCTGTCTACGTCCCCGCTCTGGCTCAGCTTTGTCTTGGCCGCAGGATTGACGCTGGCACAGAATGGATTCACATAATAGAAGCCTTCTTCCTTCAAGGTTCCTACATACTTTCCAAACAGGGTCAGCACAAGGGCCTCCTGGGGCTTCAGAACCTTCAGGCCGCAGAACGGGATCCAGCCCAGAGCCACCCAGATACAGCTGATGATCAGCAGGATGGGAAGTCCCTTCCGTGAAATGATGATCCCGCCCACAACGATGCCCGCGATCGCCGCCAGGTACAGCAGTAAAAAGAGCATCAGCATGGCAATGCCGTTTTTCTTGTTCATCAGTACGTTTTCTTTCATGTCTCATGTCCTCCTTATAGAATACAATTTTCAGAAATATTGTTGAGCAGTTTTGATAGCTATATGATATCATTTTAATATCATTTTGTCAATATCTCAGAAAAGATTTTTAGAAATGATGGCTGAACTTGTATTTTCCAAGTAAGAGCAGGAAGAACTTGAAAGAGCACGAAACATGATTTTTCCAGCTGTGCGGTTCGATGATCTACACAGCTGGAATTTTTTTCAGATCTCCTGTCTAAGCACAACCCGCGAAGCGTATTCCCCGCCCCGGTGGATCCGGTTCTCGGCAGTCTTCATCTCCACGCTGTTGAACCCGTCTCGTGTATTCCGGTTGGGAAAGATAAAGTTCTCCGCGCCGGAGGTCACCGTCACCCGCAGCTTATGTCCCTTCTGGAACGTATGGGACAGCTTGGTCGTCCGGATCTCCACCGGATAGACCTTTCCCGGCTCCATAAATTCCGGATAGGTAAACTGATTCCGATACCGGACGCTGAGTACGCCGTCCGCCAGCTTCATGGATCTTCCGTTTTCATCCACGTCCGTGATCCGCACTACCAGATCCGTATCCTCGCAGTCCGAGGAAATGTAGATCTTCGCCAGGGCATCCCCGGTGATGGTCAGGTCCTGTTCCAGAACCTCCGTAGAGTAGCACAGAATATCCTTCCGCTTCTCTTCCTCCGTATAATCCTCCGGCACCTCCAGCTCATTTTCCGACAGGTCAATGATATGGACCGGCGGGTCCTTCGGGTCGTAGCGATAGACATCCGCGTCTGCCGCAAAAGCCTTTTCCGTGGTCAGACGGCCGCGGTTCTCTGCTCCATCCCCATCCAGATACAGCACCAATTCCTTTGTTCCCGGAACGGGCCAGTTTTCCGCGCTCTTCCACTCATTGCTCCCCATGGTATAATACTCCACCTTCGGGGTCTTTTCGATCCCATTGTCCACGCCGTTGACATAATGCTCCAGCCACGCGAAGCAGATCAGATCCATGTCATAGCGCAGGGCATTATTTCCCAGGGCAAACCCGTGGATGTCATAATTGGCATTGCCGCTGTGCATCCAGGGGCCGAGGATGACCTTCTTCTCATCATAATCCGCATACAGATCCAGGGCTTCCGTGGTCCCCATCCCGTTGTCGTCAAACCAGCCGGACATGATCAGCGCCGGCACCCGGCGCTCCCCGAAGCGGTCCTTCCAGCTTCCCCGCTGCCACAGCTCGTCACAGTCCATATGGGAGATCCATTTGCGCAGGAAGGGTACGTCATACCCCAGGGCTTTCGGCGCCAGTTCTTCCAGGGGACGGATGCTCAGCACTTCATCCCAGTCGTCCCGCGCCATTTTCTCCGCGTCCATGCGCTGTCCGGATACGGCAAATGCCCACGCCAGCATACCGGAATTAAAACACCCGCCCCTTCTCGGCACGTCCACAAAAGGACTTCCGGAGCAGACGCTGCTGAGCATGGCTTTCAGATGCGGATTGCCGCTGGCCGCAGCCGCCCACTGGACATATCCCAGGTAAGACCCTCCGGTCATGGCCGCGTCTCCGTTGCTCCAGGGCTGTCCGGCGATCCAGTTCAGCGTATCGTCCCCGTCCTCCACCTCATAGTACATGGGCAGCCATTCGCCTTCGCTGTCCTCCCGGCCCCGGACATCCTGGATCACCACGCCGAAGCCTCTCTGTACGAAGCGGTAATAAGGCTCCGCGTCTTTTGATTTTCCGTAAGGGGTGCGGACCAGCACCACCGGAACCGGCCCCTCCTTCTGAGGAAGATATATATCCGCCGCCAGACGGATCCCGTCCCGCATAGGCACCATGCAAGTCTGCGCCGGCCGGACGCGGCAGATCGGCTCCTGATACATCTCCTTCCACCTTGGCAGGATCGTCCTGTCCTCATACCCCTCCCGCACAAGCAGGGAGCAGCAGTCCCGGGCGGGCGTCACAAAGGCGATGATCCGCCCGTTTTCTACCAAAAAGTCCTGGGGAAATTTGATCTCACGCTCCACATACTCCGTCTCGCTCTTTTGCTCATAGCGGGTGCCGGCCGCGGTCTGAAAGCCCTCCGGATTGCTGGCCAGGGCACGCTCGTATTCCTCCGTGTGAAGCAGGGCGTCCAGAACATCCATCTTCCCCAGCTTTTTATACCACTCCTCTTCCTTTTTCAGTACTCTCCTCTCACCATACTCTCCCGTCTCTACATTCAACGGTTGATGGTAAATGTGTTCTCCTTCTTTTTCGCAGATACCGTATTGGATACCTGACAGATAAAATCCCCAGCGCTCCATAGTTTCTCCTTCCGTTCTTTGAAAACCACTCTGCTTTCGCAATTAAAGCAATGCAGAATGCCTGCCGCTTGCAGATATTTCCTGTCGTCTATGCCCCGATGATCGCTCTGATCAGATACGCCACCAGGATTCCCGCGTAATTTCCGCATACTCCGCCGACCACGCCCATGAGTAGACCCACGCTGATGAGCCGGTTCCATTTCGCGCTGGACGCCACCAGGGAGGCAGTCGTTCCGTCCGCGATGGCTCCTGTGATGCCCAGGATCACATACTCGTAGGGCACCTTAAGAAACCTGCTGATCAAGAGATGGAGCAGGATGCTTCCAATGATCACGCAGAAGCAGAATACGGTAATGATCATCGTGGAGCCGAAGAACGATGCCAGATCCACGCTGAATCCGATGATCGCCAGATACATCATCCCGAAAAACAGCCCCAGGTTGATATTTCCCCGCAGCCTGTTGACAAACGGGATCTGCGCTGCAGCAATGGAAAATGTAGAGATCAGCAGAACCCTTCCCGCACTGGCAAAATCTGAGGGCAGGAAGGCGGAGAGCTTTGTGGAAATGGTCACGATCAATATGGAGATCGCAAGGAGCCAAGCAATATCTTTGATGCTCCATTTTTCATCCCCCATCAGCACCGGGTGATCTCCTTCGCCGACCCGCTCCTTTTCCTCCAGTTCGAAGGGCCATATCTTTTTCAGAAATTTAACATTTTGGAACAAGGCCGGAGCCGCAAACATCAAAAACAGGGTCGGCATGCCGATCACATAATCCGCCGCATTCGCCGCCGCAATGGTATCGTTGGCCGCGTCCAGCCCCACCGCGATGGCCGTCAGGTTGCCGCTGCCGCCGGTATAGGTTCCTACGAACATTCCGGCAATCTTCCATCCCTCCGGCATCTTCCCGCCGAAGATCACACCGAACACTGCCGCCACCAGGCACACGCTGAATACCGCCGATACAAGCGCCGCCAGCGCTTTTCCGGACAGCTTGGCCAGCTCCTTTAGATTGACATTCAACAGATAGATGGAAATGGACATGGGAACGCAGTATGTGATGATCACTCCGTACACGTCCTGAGATCCCGGCACGATATGAAGATTGACCAGGATCATCCCCAGGACGATCACGGTCAGCGCCGGTCCTATATACTTAAACGCTTTAAACTTCTGTACCCACAGAGCAAATGCGACCATCAGAAGGATGACTGTCAGCATCGAATCCGTAGACTGAAAAATTGGAAACCGCATATTTTTTCTCCTCTTTTTGTTTTTTTTGCTGCATCAGATCTCTCAGCTTCAAATTGTACTCATCTTGTGCCGGAGTACTGCCTCCGGCAGCTTTTTCTGCATAAGCACGGATTAGAATGTTACACCGAATCCCGGCTTGTCCAGCAGCGTAAAGAGATCCTTCTCCTGGATAAATCCGCCTTCCACCGGGTTCTCTTTATAATACAGAAAGCTGTCGCAGTCGGCCTCCGTCACATTTTTCTTTGCCGCCACCAGGCTTAAACCCGCCGTGATCGCCAGCTTGGTCTCCAGCATACAGCCTACCATGCAGGTCACGCCGTTTGCCTCCGCAATGGCATTGATCTTCTGTGCCGGATACAGGCCGCCGCATTTCATCAGCTTGATATTGAAAATGTCCGCGGAACCCAGACGGCACGCCCTTGCCGCATCCACCGGGCCGTGGATGGACTCGTCCAGCATCATATGGATTCCCTCCGAATGATCCCGAAGGAACGCGGCTCCCTCCAGATCCCAATGGGGCAGGCACTGCTCCACCGCCTCAATGCCGTATTCCCGGAAGCCCCTGAGAGCACGCCGTGCTTTGGCGGTATCGTATCCCTGGTTCGCGTCCACCCGCAGACGGATCTCAGGCCCCACTGCTTCCCGGATCAGCTTCATGGCACGGATATCCTCCTGACAGTCAATACCCGCCTTAATCTTCAAGATCCGGTATCCATCTTCGAAAACACGTTTTTTCGCTTCGGCCGCCATTTCCTCCGGGGTGCTGATGCCGATGGTGATGTCGCTCTGCACGCTGCTGCCAAAGCCGCCAAGCAGTTTGTACACCGGCTGTCCGAACGCTTTTCCCATCAGATCATACATGGCAAGGTCCACGGCGCACTTAGCGGCTCCGTTTCCCACGATCACGCTGTCCATCATAGCATGCACGGCTTCAATATCCATGGGATCCATGCCGATCAGCCCCTGTCGGAAAATGTCCAGCACCGCGATGACTCCATCCACCGTCTCTCCAGTCACCGGCGCAAAGGGGGAAGCTTCCCCGAAGCCCACACAGCCCTCGTCCGTCTCTATGCGGATCAAAACACTTTCCAGAGCTTCCACTGTGGCAAACGCCACCTTGAAGGGGGCGATCAGGGGAATCGTAACCTTTTCTACTTTCATTCCTGTAATTCTCATTTCTTCTCTCTCCTTTTCACAATTAAAAGTAAGAAAATACCGAAATTTTGCTTTCAATATTTTATTTAATTTTACTATATGTATAATTATCAGTCAACTAATTTCTTAAGGGAAATCATTGCCGGTTCAGTCAATAGCCGAATATTCATAATATGCTTTTTGTAAACATGACTGCAGCTGTCCAGGCGGAAATTTTTCTTGCAGAATCTACACAAAAACAGTAGAATAAAAGTAATCGCAATATAAGGAGTATTTATGGCAGATAATAAAATCAGAAAATACCGTAAAAAATTAAACCTGACGATCAAAGACCTGGCGGAACGCACGGGTCTGTCCATCGGATATATTTCACAGCTGGAACGGGATGAGGCAGAGCCGTCCCTGTCCTCCCTTCGGAAGATCGCGAAGGAATTTGACGTGCCGATCTATGTACTGATCGAGGAGGAAAAGGAAAACGACGGCCTGACGATCCGCAGGGAAGAAAGGATATCCGTGCATACGAAAAAAAATGTCGTTGAATACGAATTTCTCACCCCTCTTCCTTCCCAAAATTTTTTGCCCAGGGTTTTAGTGATGAGGGCGGTCATGCAGCCCCATTCCCGGGACAGCGAGATTCCGATCGTACATCACTCCGAGGAAACGCTGATCGTCCTTTCCGGCACCCTGAACCTGATGCTCGGAGACGATCTCATTGTCCTTCGGGAAGGCGACACGACCATCATCCGGGAAGACATTCCCCACACGTGCATCAATGAGACGGATGATATCACGGAGGTCCTCTGTACTATCAGCCCGCCGGTCTGGAATACGCTGCATTTTCCGAAATGACCTTCCCTGGAAAGATTCCCCATGCGAAAGGCACGCCGGCGTATTGTTCTGCTGAAATAAACCTCAGGCCAGTAAGGAACTGTCGGTTTGCCGCCGCGCAAATGAGCACGATTGGAGTTGAGCATTATCATGAGACCAAAACTTTTAATCGTAGATGACGAACCCGGCATCGTAGACATGATCCGGAGTTATTTTCAATCAGAATACGATATCCTGACTGCGTACAGCGGACGGGAGGCCCTGGAAAAGGTCTCCGCCCGGCCGGACCTGATCCTGCTTGACATCAATATGCCGGAGATGGACGGGCTCGCGGTCTGCCAGCAGATCCGGGAGTACGTCAGCTGTCCGGTCTTATTTTTGACGGCGCGTATTGAGTCCTCGGATAAGATCATCGGATTCCAGGCCGGGGCCGACGACTATATCGTAAAGCCCTTTGACCTGGATGAGCTCGGCGCCCGGATCGCCGCGCATCTGCGGAGGGAGCAGCGGCGGCAGGGCAATGCGGCGGTGCGTTTTTTCGGGAATCTGTCCATCGACTATTCCGCCCGGACCGTACATCTGGACGGGGAAAATATTTCGTTCTCCAAACGGGAATTTGACATTATTGAGCTGCTCTCCATGAATGCCGGACAGGTTTTTGACCGGGAGAGGATCTATGAGCTTGTCTGGGGGCTGGACGGAGGCGGAAGCAGCGATACGATCATGGAACATATCCGGAAGATCCGCGCCAAGCTTTCCGGTGCTTCGCCTGGCAGCTATATTGAGACAGTCTGGGGGGTGGGTTACAAATGGGTTGGATAAAGCGGATGCGTTTAAAAAATGCATTGTTTGCGATGATGTTTTTCGGTCTGCTTCTGGCGTCCCTTCTTTCCATCGGTGCCTTTATCGGATGCAACCGGTTGATCCAGACGCTTCCGCAGGCCACCGCCTCCATAGAGATCAGTTCAAATCCGTCGGTCACCATTATACATCCGGAGGCGTCTGCTCCGCCTGCCTGGTCCCAGGCTGTCGGTTCTCTGCTGGGAGTCCTGCTGATCGCCCTGCCGATCCTGATCTTCACGCTTGTGATCCTGCTGACCTCCATTCTATTTTATCGGACCAAGCTGAAAGAACCTCTGCATATCCTGAAAAGCAGTACAGAGCGTATTATGCAGGATGACCTGGATTTTGTGATCCCGGCACCCTCCGGCCAGGATGAGCTGGGGCAGCTCTGCGGGGCATTTGAGAAAATGCGGGAAAACCTGCTGGCCAATAACCAGACGCTTTGGCGGCAGGCCGAGGAACGGAAACGGCTGAATGCCGCCTTTGCACATGACCTGCGCAATCCGGTCACGGTTTTAAAGGGAACCGCCAAGCTGCTGCGGAAGGGGATCTGTGATGAGCAGACCATCGGCCGGCTGGAGGATTATACGCTCCGCATTGAGCAGTATATCGAGAGCATGAGCAGCATCCAGCGGCTGGAGCAGGTGTCTGTGCAAAGAAAAATGATTGCATGCGATCTGCTGTATCGGGAACTGGAGGATACGGCACGGCTGCTCGCGCCTGGGCTTTCCTGCCGAATCACGATGCAGGAGTGTGAATCCTTTGGAACGAAGACGGCGGAAACTAAAGCAGTCGGGATAGATACGTCAGTGATTGAGACAGTGGCCGTGGCAATTGACCATGGATTATTTATGACGGTTGCTGAAAATTTGATTGCGAATGGGGCGCGTTTTGCAGAGCGTGAGCTGATGATCGGGTTGGAAATTGCAGATTCCTTTTTACTGCTGTCCGTAATGGATGACGGTCCTGGATTTCCTGACGAATTGCTGCAGAACGGGCCGAAACCATTTGGCAAAGTCAAACAATACACAACATACTCCAGAAAGGCAGCGGAATGCAAAGCATGTTCCGAAACGATCATGGACGATGCAAAGCCTTCCAAAGTCTCAGCAGAAAATGGCACCCATTTCGGCATGGGACTGTATAGCTGCCAGACCATATGTCTGAAGCACGGCGGGAGGCTGACATTGGAAAATATCGAAGGCTCCGGCGCAAAGGCAGCCGCATTTTTCAAAATAGAATAAAGTTCCAAAACCTTGAGCGTTTCTTGAGATTTACCAGATACACTCTTCTTATGTCATCACCGGATGGAATGTTCCCAATCCCTTCCGGCCAGACAGCTTTTGCTGTCAAACCAGACAAAAAGGAGAGTGTTATTTTTATGAATATCGAAGCAAAGGAATTATCAAAGATCTACGGAACCGGCGGAGGGAAGGTCACGGCGCTGGATCGTGCCTGCCTGGAGATCGCCTCGGGAGATTTCATTTCTATCATGGGGCCATCCGGAAGCGGCAAGAGCACCCTGCTCCATCTGCTGTCCGGGCTGGACCGGCCCACCTCCGGCAGTCTCGTCTATGACGGCAGGGACATCTACGGGCTTCGGGACCGGGAGCTGTCCGCGTTCCGGCGGCAGCGCATCGGCTTTATTTTTCAACAGTTCAATCTGCTTCCTGTCCTGACCGCGAGGGAAAATATCATCATGCCTCTGCTTCTGGACAAAAAACAGCCGGATGAAACATATTTGGATCAGCTTACGGAACTGCTGGGAATCCGGGAGCGGCTCACCCATCTGCCTCATGAGCTTTCCGGGGGACAGCAGCAGCGGACCGCCATTGCACGGGCCCTGATCGCCAAACCGGATATCATCTTTGCGGATGAGCCTACCGGCAACCTGGACAGCCGAAGCGGCGGCGAAGTCATGGAGCTGCTGAAAAATATCTGGCGGAGCATGGGAAAAACGCTGGTGATCATTACCCACGATAAACGGATCGCACAGATGGCCGAGCGCCGGTTTATGATCGTGGACGGGGTACTTTCGGAGGTGAATGCGGCATGAAATCTTATTTAGCACTGGCATGGAAAGAATTGAAGGCCCAGAAGGTCACCTCTGTCCTGATCCTCATCGCCGTGATCCTGTCTGCCGCCGCGACCTCCGCCATGGGGCAGTCCATCGGCATTCTGCAGACGATGCGCGAGGACCAGGCGGCCGGTCTGAACGGGGACCGTTATGCCACGTTCCATCAACTGAATGAATCACAGCATCAGGCCCTTTTGTCGGATTCCCGCCTGGAAGATGTAGGCAGCTGGATCTTTCTGGGATCCGTCCCTCTGAAAAACAGCAGCCTGACTCTTTCTCTTCGGGAATATCATGACAATGGACTGCAGGCATATCCTTCCGTCGGAGCACTGAAGGAGGGCCGGCTTCCGGAGAAAGCAGGCGAGATCGCGCTCTCCGGGGAAGCACTGCGGTATCTGGGGTTCGATATAGACAGCAAAGCTTCTGACGTATCGCAAATCGGCGGCGAAGAAAATAACGGCACATCACAGAGCATCCGTCTGGGCAATACCGTCACGCTGCCCGTCAGCGTCGGCCTGAAAGCGGACACTCAGCCTCCTTATGAGTATACCGCGGATTTCGTACTGACCGGAATCCTGGAAGATCACTATATCGGCTATATAAGCGGAACACTGGATGGAGTGATCGGCGAGGGATCAGCGGAAAAGCTGCTTCCGGAACGGTATTTCCTGTATTCTACGGATTTTAAGACAAAGAGCCGGGAACAATTTCAATCCATTGTGCGGGAATTGGCCGAAAAACTGCAGGTGCCGGAAGACGACATCCAGTACAACTGGGTCCTTCTGGATGCGCTGGGCATTTCCTATGACAAAAAATCGGATTCGGACACCGGAAATGGTTTTCCGTTCATGGCGGCGGCGTGCGTGCTGGTGGGTGTGCTGATCCTGCTGGCTGCCGGTCTGGTGATCTACAATATCCTGCGGGTGGCCGTCACGAAACGCATCCGCGAATACGGCACGCTCCGGGCGATCGGCAGCGAGCAGAAACAGCTCTATCTTCTGGTGACTGTGCAGCTTCTGATCCTCTGCGGGATCGGCCTTCCTCTGGGGCTGGCGCTGGGAAGCCTTTCGGCAAAAGGGATTCTGACCGCGGCGCTGGGCATGCTGAACCCGGATCTGTTTCTGGCTGAGAATACGCAGGAATTAAATAATATGGTCGCAGGCAGCAGGACCGGCGGTCCCCTGCCCATGCTCCTGAGTGTCTTTGTCACGCTGCTTTTTGCAGTACTGGCCGCATTCCCATCCGCCCGGTACGCTTCCCGTGTGTCTCCGACAGCAGCCATGAGTGGGCAGACTGTAAAGATCCGGCGGCGCCGCAGGAAGCAGAAAAAGATTCGGAACTTCGAAGCATTTTACGCACGGCTCAATCTCCGGCGGAACCCCGGCCGCACGGTGATCACCATTTTGTCCATTGTCATGAGCATCACCGTTTTCGTTGCCCTGCAGAGCTTCAGCGGCCTGCTGGACGCCAGCCAGGACGTGCAGGATATGCACATGGGAGATTATTCCATATCCAATGAAAACGGCGGTATTTCTCCGGAGGCTGTGGAGCAGCTCAAAAGTCAGGAAATGGTATCCGGGCTTTCTGCTACAAAGCTGACCGTTTACTCGCAGGATGAAAAGGGCGTATTTCCGGTGAATCTGGATTTTACTCCGGGTCCCAGTGAAACATTTCAGCTTGGGACCGTAGATCCGGATCGTCTGGAAGCGCTGGCCTCGGGCCTGTCGGAAACGGATCTGGAGGAGCTGCGAAACGGCAAAGCCTGCCTTGTAAAAAATCCCATTGCATTTGCCGCCGAAGGGCACGAGGTGGAGCATACGGAGTTTCAAAAAGGTGACAGGATCACAGTAAATGGGACGTCTCTTCGGATCGCCGGAATCCTGGATAATGCTTTAACGGACGGCAACGGATTCACCAACGGCATTCAGGTTGTGACTGCGGATTCGATGTATGAACGTCTGGTGGGAAACGGACAGTTTTCGATCGTCTATCCCACCCTGGCAGAGGATGCGGATGCCAAAGCCTTTGAAAAATGGATGGATGGCTGGTGCGCGGAGAATCCGGGAACCCACTGGCTGTCTTACCGGGAGGCAGACGCGCAGCTGGCCGAGAGCTTTGAGCAGATCCGTCTGCTCTGCTGGGGACTGATCCTGTTCATCGGGCTGATCGGGATCCTGAATATCATCAATACCGTTTACACCAATATCCATACCCGCATCCATGAGATCGGGATGCAGCGTGCGGTCGGGATGAGCAGCCGAAGCCTGTATCAGACCTTTTTGTGGGAAGGGGCTTATTATGGATTGATCGCTTCGGTGATCGGCGGGGTGTGCGGGTATATCTGCACGATCTTCGTCAGGGCCGCAGCCACCGATACGCTGCAGTTCACGGCTGTGCCTGCGGCGGCAATCCTGGAAGCAGCGGCCGTGTCCGTGGCGGCGTGTCTGGCGGCGACTGCCGTACCGCTGTATGGGATCGGGAAGATGAGCATTGTGGATTCGATTGAGACGGTGGAATAAGCGGAAAAGCAGGAGATATGATCAGCTCCTGCTTTTTTGGAATTGTTTAAATAGTATGATTTTCTCTCCATACTGCCTTTATACTTGATATGACATCTCGTTTTCTCATAGCTTTTAAAATTGATTCTATCTCTTTAACTGATATCGAAGTGTTTTGCTTTTTAGCAATCTCTTCTATAAGCTGAACACCATTAAGTATTTGCAATGAATATTGACCTAAACGCATTCGCCTTTTCGCTATATCACGCAACATTTCAATATCTGAATCCTCAGTTAATAAAACAGGCATTTGCAAAAAAGATGCCATTAAAATCATATGAACATCCCCCATGCTGCTACCTTGCTTATGTGTATTATATATGGTCTGTCCTTTATGTAAACATAATTTCTCTACTTGCTTTGGACTATTCATTGCTTCCAAAGTCAATCTCATATCTTCATATAGTACACTATAATAATCTTCATACGATTGTTTATCAATTTCATCCTTTTGAAATTCATTATACTGAATTACTTTTATATACTTTTCCTCAACTAAACGAACAAAATATGAATGTAACGATAATTCATGTTCATAAATATACGGATGAGCAACGGGAATGTACTCTAACTCAGCCAATACTTTTTTTATATTGTCTATTGCCTTTCCTTCTGAAGATAACTTTTGAAGAAAACAGGTGTCTACAATAACCTCAGTTTTCCTCATGCTTACCTCCTTCTATAGAAATTTCCACAATATCATCAGTCCCATTTATATTATCAATATCAAAGTCTCTCTTTATCCTATTAATCGTATAAATGCTCAGTTCTCCGCTTTTTTCAACAGTTTCCAACAAATCTCTTAAACCGGGAATTGTTTTCTTTGCGGTCACCCTATCCAACATTGTATTCTGATCCTTTGAAAAAGCATTGACCAAAGGCAATATGGTTTCTTCATTCTTCAAAAGAACATCTCCAATCTTCTGAGTGATTATTTTTGTTTCGATGGCTCTCCTTCTTACAGATTCGTACGGAACCATATAATCATTCATCTGTAACACCATAACACGAATCATATCCACAAGTCTAAGCTTGTTAGAGTCAAGACCCAATTTTTCCATATGCACCCAAAAGGTTTTCCTAAATTCTTTTGCTGGCATTAACAATTCCGCTGCAAATCTATTAATTATTCGCTCTTCTATCTGACTTTCTAATATGCCTTGTTCTCCAGCCAGTTCCCACACTTGGGCAGCAACCCCCCATACATGTCCCAACTCATGAGCAGCCACAAAAACTTGTTCAGCAACAGACTTTGCAGTATTAATATATACAAAGTCCTCTAATTTATCTTTAACAAAACGTTTTGTATGAAAACCACAGTTAATTTCATCCTCTATCGGATAATATACAACTGTACAATGCTTTTCCAAAATTCCAAATATATCGTCCTTAATTATCATATTATTCAAAACATAATCTTTTCTAACTTTTTCTATTGCTGTTGGAATTTGTTCCACTATCTTTTCCCAATCCATTTTCCACCTCAAAAAAGCTGTACTTTCGTACAGCTTTTTATACAACTTCTCTAAGTTCCACATATTCATCCATCAAATCCAATATTCTATCCAAATTATCAGGATTGCTAAACTCTTTCATATACTGCAGCTCCGGCACCAAACTGTCCGATTCATGATTAATCAATTCACTCTTTGTTGTTTTAAGAATACTTGCCATCTTATCTAATTCAGCTGGAGGAATTATAACCTTTCCTTCGATAACATTCCACACATCTTTCATTGAATACCCTAAATGTTTGGCAAAGCTATCAAGACTAATATCAGCTTCCCGTATGCACGTACTAATGTTTACACCAAGCTTTCTTCCTACGTTAGCCATATTGCATCCTCCTTTATAATCTTCACTGCAAAACATCTTCGGCAAAATAAGCTACAATGCTCAAATTATAGCATTAGGGCGTTGACCCGTCAATCACTTTCTTACATATCTATCAAAAACATATTTTCATACATTTTTATTTTTCTCCATTAGCCTTATATTCATATGCAGTGGTATTTCTGAAAATATTTTCCTTTATCAATATAATCTCTGGTGATCATTGAGTCAAAAGCTAAATCCCTGTTTCTACAAAATGCACCGTAGAATTGTCCCAATATTTTTTATAAACACTGTGGTCTCTTTCATCGAAATTTAACTGATACATTCGAAAGGTAACTAAAAAATCTTTGGGCTGCCATTGTTCTTCATAGGAATACTGATATCTCATTCCCATCTGTCTCATAACCCCGCCGCTGCGTGGATTGTGAATGTCATGTGTCGCTGTGATATAGGGAAGTCCATCTTTTTTTACCTGCGCTATCACAGCTTTTCCGGCTTCTGTGGCAATTCCCCGGTGCCAGAATTCCTTCCGAAGCCCATAGCCAAAATCATGGCTTTCATCCATATCAACTTTTATGTAACCAATCGGATCATTATCCTCTTTCAAGCAGATCGCATAAGCATAGGCCTGTGGCTTTTCATAAATGGCCGCATACCTTGCTTCAAAAAAAGACCGTGCTTCCTCAACGCTCTTCAAAGGAAACCAGGGTAAAAAAGTGTTGACCTCCTGATCTGTCAGGATCAAGTATAATGCTTCTATGTCATTTTCTGTAAATTTTCTTAATATCAGCCTTTCTGTTTTCAGCCGCGGTGTATTCATACATGTCATACAATTCCCCCCTTGTTATCGGTAAGGAGCTGCGGGAAAATAACTTGTGCAGGCTGTGCAGGATGCATCGGTTATTTCCATACAGTTCCTAAGCTCATTTCAATTTCATGTATAAAAGCGGATAAGGATTGCCTTGCTCGTCATGGTCCGTTCGTTTATAAACCTGAAAACCCATATGCTCATAAAAACCTTTCGCAAGCGGGTTCTGCTCATTGACGGCCAATTCGTTGACTGCGTAGTTTTCAATCCCGTACCGGAGCAGCTTTCTCCCCAGTCCCTTTCCCCGTTCTTCGGGCGAAATAAAAAGCATTTCCAGTTTTTGTTCCTCAAGCCCCATAAACGCGACAGGACAATTGTTCTCGTTTTTGGCGATGATCAAATGCGGAATCCCATTCAATGCCTGCGGAATATACGTTTTGATCTCTTCCACTTCAATCTCCGATAAAAACAGGTGCGTTGCCTTTACGGATCTCTCCCATACAATAATTAACTGTTCTAACAGTGACGGCGTTCTCTCCGTAACCTCTAAAATTTTCATTTGTCCCTCCGTAAATTCCATCTTGATTTTCTCTTCCTTCATTCCGTCAGACCATTATGTTGTATAGGCTCTTGTAAACCATGCTTTTCTGTTATTAAAATCATAGGGCGTTTCCTCGTATCCGTCAAGCAGAATAAACAGATTCCGAAACATTGGAGATCTATGAAAAGAAATGGTCGGAGTATACGACCAGCCCGCCCCTGCGTTGAAAGCCGGTATCCCAGAGTTCTCCCAGATCCAGCCACTCCCAGCTCCCATAGGTGACTGCTTTTACCATACAGGTATTCTGCTGAATCTCATATCCTGTCAGGAGAAACCAGTGCCATTCGTAATCCTTGAACGAACGCTTCTTGTGCTTCAGAAGCAGGCAGGGCACCGGAAGGCCCTTGTCTATCTGGCCTTTCAGCGCGCTTTCTGCTTCCGCGGCACTTCGGTTCCCATATAAGGGGCGCATTCCGATGGCTGTGCAGCCGCGGTCTGTCAGGAACTGCCCGAAGCCTTCCATATAGATCTCCAGCGTGTCGATCCCGGACCATCTTGGCCGCAGATACGGCTTCATTAGCATTCCGAACCGGATATAATCTTTTTTGGTAAGATGCTGTATATCAAATGGATACAGCGTTGTTCCTTTATAGAGGTCAAGGCAGATGCAGCTGTCGCAGGCTGTAAGGGCAGCGCATCCGCCGATCTTCATCATAAAATCCGGAAACCAGTCCTGATTGCCTCCGTAAGTATTGCCGATCCGAAAATAATCCAGTTCCTTTTTCATCTTAAGCCCTTCCGTCATGCTGTGCCGGCCGTCTCTCCACCTTCATTTCAGCTCTGCCTTCACCATCCCCAGCGTGATCGACTCCAATTCCCGCTCCATGGCATCCTGCACCTGGGCCAGGCGGCCGTCCAGGATCCGGTGGATATTCTTTCCCACCGGGCAGTCCGGGTTGGGATTTTCGTGAAAATGGAACAGCGTATTTTCCCCGATGCAGTCCACCGCCCGGTAAATGTCCAGAAATGTGATCTCGTCCAGCGGCCTGGCAGGAACAGCCCCGCCCGGCCCGCGCCGGACCTCGGCCAGTCCGGCATCCTTGAGCTGGGACAAAAGTTTTCGGACGATCACAGGATTGACCCCGATGCTAAACGCCATAAATTCGCTGGTCACCTTGTACTCCTCCTGAAATACATCCATACACAGGAGCATATGCACCGCGATCGTAAATCTACTTGTAATCTGCATCCTATGCTCCTTTCTTCCTGGATTCCTCTTTCTGGAACATCGCATCAGAATGCCCGGGATCTGCCTTTGATTCCCGCACAGACACTTCCGCCGGCCCAAAGCCCTTTACCAGCTCCCGCACAAACGCGTCCGCCGGGTTCTGCCGGATCTGCTCCGGCGTATCCAGCTGGCGGACCTTCCCCTGCTCCATGACCAGCATCCGGTCCCCCAGCTTCATGGCCTCCCGGATATCATGGGTGATAAATACGATGGTCAGCTTCAATTCCTTCTGCAGCCGAAGGATCTCATCCTGCATGGTCTGCCGGGTGATCTCGTCCAGCGCGCCGAAGGGCTCATCCATGAGAAGGATCCTGGGTTCCGCCGCAAGCGCCCGGGCGATCCCCACCCTCTGCTGCTGTCCACCGGAAAGTTCCGACGGATATCTGCCGGCCATCTCTTCCTCCAGCCCCACGGTCCGCAGCAGGCGCAGGGCGAGCTGACGGTTCTCGGCCTTATTTTTTCTGCCGCTGATGACTGGAACGTAGGTAATATTTTTTTCCACGGTCATGTGGGGAAAGATCCCCCCGTTCTGGATCACATAGCCGATCCTGCGCCGCAGCGCCACCAGGTCGGCCCCCGCCAGATCCTTTCCTTCCACGAAGATCCGCCCTGCATCCGGAGTGAGCAGGCCGTTGATCATTTTCAGCATGGTTGTCTTGCCGCACCCGGATTTTCCGATAACCGTCAGAAATTCTCCCTCCCGCACCTGCAGGCTGAAATCATCCAATATACAATTTTCTCCAAAACTTTTTATTACATGTTCAAATCGAATCCTATCCATTTTTTATACCTCATCGGACGAAAGTCCGCCCGTCCCGCAGGGACATGCATTACGGGATGCCCCTTGGGTATACCTCATCGGACGAAAGTCCGCCCGTCCCGCAGGGACATGCCGCCTCATGCAGATATCACATCAGTCCTTTAGCTTTCAGAAATACTTCCGCCACTTCCACCTCGTCTTTTCCTTCCACTTCCACCTGGTAATTCAATTCCGCCATTTCCTGATCCGTCAGAATGCCGTCCATTTTCATCAATGCATCCTCCAGGCCCGGATATTTTTCCAAGGCATCTTTTCTAACTACGGTGGAGCAGAAATAGTTCACCTGCAGATGCTTGTCGTCTTCCAGCACCATGATATCATCCCGGCTGAGCTGGGCATCTGTGGTGAATCCATTAGTCACATCAATGTCACCCTGCTCCATGGCCTCGTATTTCAGGCCGATGTCAATGTCCCGCACTGCCTTAAAGTCCAGTCCGTAGGTGTCGCACAGCAGGTTGAAGCCGTCCTCCCGCTCGATATAATCCGGATTTCCGCCGAACACCAGCTTGTCCGATACCGTCGCCATGTCTGAGGTGGTCTTCAGGTCATATTCTTCCGCCGCTTCTTTGCGCACGGCGACCGCAAAGGTATTGTTAAAGCCGTAAAGTCCGACCCAGGTCATGTCAAACCGCTCCTCATACTCTGCTTTCAGCTTTTCCAGCATTTCCTCATCGCTGACTTCATCTGCCTCATGCTTCAATACCATGACCCAGCCGCTGGAGGTGTACTCCGGATACAGATCGAACTCGCCCTTTTCCATGGCCGGATGGATATTGCTGGTCCCGCCGCCGATCCCTTTTGTGATCTCCGCCGTATAATCCGTGTTCTCCTCGATCAGGAGCTTTAGCATTTCTCCCAGGATATACTGCTCCGTCATGGGCTTGGTGGCAATCTGGATCGGCTCCCCAGAGCCCTTTGAGGATCCATTTTCATCAGCATCTCCCGCATCGCTGCCGTCTGCCTCTGTGCCTGCCGTCTCATTTCCTGAACTTTCGGAACCGGCGCTTCCGCCTGCGCTTTCATTTCCTCCGCGGTTTCCGCATCCTACGCCTGCAAATGCAAGCATGGCTGCCATCAATAGTGCTGCTGTCTGTTTCATCTTCATGTCAATTTCCACTCCTTTTTTTCATCATTTTTTCTAATCTTCCGAGCAGCAGGTCGCTGAGCAGCGCCAGAAGCGCAATCAGAAAGCTGCCCCCGAAGGTCAGTGCCATATTGTAGGTTGTGATACCTCTGTAGATCGCCACGCCCAGGCCGCCTGCCCCGATAAATGAGGCGATGGCCGCCGTGGAAATGGTCATGACTACCATGTTCCGGACTCCGGCTATGATCACGCCTGCTGCCAGAGGAAGCTTGATCTTCGTCATGATCTGAAAATCCGTGCTCCCCATCCCCCTTGCCGCCATGATCACATCCGGCGATACGCCCCGAATCCCGGCGTAGGTGTTGCGCACCATGGGCATGATCCCGTAGATGGTCAGCGCCGCCACCGCCGTATTATTTCCGATTCCCAGAAATGGGATCAGCATACCCAGCAGCGAGATCGAAGGAATTGTGTAAAATACATTGGCGATCCCCAGGACCGGGGCGGACATCCGCTCATGCTCCGCGATCCAGATCCCCGCCAGGAGCCCCAGCACTCCCGACAGCGCAATGGCGATCAGCGCCAGGGTGATGTGCTGCAGCATCAGCTCCAGAAACCAATCCTTCCGTTCCAGATAAGTCTGGATGACTTCATTGAATAACATCCGTCTTTTCTCCTCTTTTGCGTATACTTTTTCTGACTTTGGAATGCATTTCCAGCATACATTCTTTCCCAGGACGGCTGTGTGGGACTTCTCTGCTTCTGCCGGAAATAGATTCCCGCCGCTTATGCATATCGCTTCCTTACCGCTTATGCATGGAGCTTCCTCACCGCCCCCGCGGGACATGCTTCCCTGCACGCGCCGCACTGCAGGCAGTGTATCGGGTCGATCCGGTATGGCTCCCCTTGGGCAATGCATTTCTGCGGACAGACCTTCACGCAGGAGCCGCAGCCGATACAGGCATCCGTGATCTCGAATCCGGCCATTTCCTCCTCCGTCCCGTAGGAAAATGTCTCCCGGCTGATGGGATAATGCATCAGGTCGAACCATTCTCCGGAGCCCTCATAGATCAGAAATGCATCCAGGATATAGCGGGTATCTCCGGGGTAGACCTCGTTCATTCCCGGGTTCTCCTCGAATACCCGATCCACCCAGAGCTTTTCCGCCTTCCTTATCTTACCATAAAACTTCAAAGATTGACAGTCCGGACACATGGCACTTAACGCAATCTCCCCGGTATTCATGAGCTGCTCGTAAAAGGGCTTGCCTTTGGATGTGACAATATACATCCCTTCGTCCGCGTCGATCATCACATTGATGATCCTGCTACGGGGATGTCCCTCCTGGTCTACGGTCGCCGCAGACGCAATCTTCACCTTCCGAAATAAATCTACATACTTTTTTGCTTTCTCGTTCATCATTTTCTCCTCCGTTTCATTAAAATATTCCATTCCTTCCGGGAATAGATTTTCGAATCGCCGCAGAATATCTTTGTCTTTGATGTAATATTGTTTATTACATCAAAGACTTTACCACACATTTGATGTAATGTCAATAGTTACATCTAACTTTCTTTAATTTTATGAAAAAGGCTTCTAAAAAAGGGAGCACCCGCTGTTGCCGGTACTCCCTTTTTTCATAAAATCAATTGTATCCAGTCAGATATAATTGATTCAAATTACAATTTAGGAAATCACAATCAGATTTTTTTACAAGGATTGAGCTTCCTTCACAATGCTTTGAAATCTCTCCAGATCCGCCTTTGTTGTAATCTTAAAATTGTTTTCATCTCCGAAAATCATGGCAACATCCAGCCCGGCCATTACCGCCGGTTCCGTCGATCCGTTGATATTCTTGATTCGATCCGGAAGCAGTCTGACATTCGCCGCATAGTACACCCCCAGCCGAAATACTTCCGGAGCCTGTCCCGCATAAATCTCACTTCGGTCCAGCAATGCGGTGATCCGTTTCCCGTCTGCGCTGGAATAAACCGTGTCCTTCATCGGAAGCACAGGGATCACTCCGTCATGCCCTTTTGTCGCATCCAGGCAGGCTGTGATCTGTTTTGGGGTAAGCAGCGGCCTTGCGGCGTCATGAATAAATACATAGTCGGAATCATCCGCATATTTTCTGATTGCTTCCAGTCCATTTAGAATGAAAAGCTGCCGATTGCTTCCCGGGGCGGAAAATCCTCTGAATTTTTTCCCGGGCTCGTAAGCAGGAAGCCATGATTGGATCGGTTTCTGCCAGGCGGAATCCGCAATGATCTGGATTGCGTCAATCTGCCTATGGGCCGAGAGGCTCTCTATGCAATAGGAAATAATCGGCTTTCCATAGACTTCGATATACTGTTTTGGAATATCGGAGGCCAGGCGGGTGCCTGTGCCTCCTGATATAATTTGACATACAGTTGAGACTGATATTGGCAGTGATCTGTCAGCGGAATGAAAATCCGTTTCCGCTTTTCTTTTGTGGAAATATAAATCCCGGAATCTCCATACCGGTAGGCCCGTTCTGCAATGGAAAGACCCGCTGCCGAATCCGCATGCTGCTTCACATGATATTTTCTGACCTGCCTGCACAGATAGCGGTGAAGTTTTTCCGTATCCACCTGTGCCTGAAATTCATCATACTTTCGCTGGATTTCCTTCTGCAGCGTTACCGGCCTTTCATTTAATACTGCGTCGAATGCATTGTTGACCTTCAATAAAAAACGAAGATAGTGCTTTTCCTCTGCTGTCAGATTCTGATTCACTCTTGCCAGCTTGAGAACCTTGGACTTTGTCCTGGTCCACTGGCTCTTGATGTCTCCCAGTGCGTCAAACATCGCCAGATAAAAATAGACCGACGGCATATCCAGCTCTGCCCGAAGCCCGCTCTTCGTCATCTCATTCTGCACCGTATATCCCGGATAGATCTTGAATAAACTGCCGATGCCCCCGTAGCGGCCGTATACATAATTCTTCACCTTTTTATAATCCTCCGCGATTTCCAGGAGCTGCTGCATATCGGCTTTTGGAATCGGCTCTTTGTTATACTGGTGAATGGTCTTGCATATCTTTTCAGGCAATCCGCGTCCATCCTTCCCTATGTATAATCTGTTCCCGTTACAAAGAATATGGAATGTCTGGCTGTATCACACAGAATGATTTTCCGTATATACAGCGCATTTTTATTTACCGTCAGGTTTTCGCAGAAGTTGATATTCTACGAAGATTCGACATAAAGAAACGATCCCAGTTGCTAATCAGGGGGTTGTAGATAAGATAAAGTGAATTGTTTTCCAGACTAAAAAAGGGTTCCGGCTGATTCAAAACTGCCGGAACCCTTTTTAATTCTCTCTATTGTATACATTATCTTTGTATCTTCAACTCCCTTTTAAGCGCCGATGTCAAAACAGAGGAAAAATTTACTCCCGCTTTTTCTGCTTCAAAGCTAAGCCATGACGGTATGGTACAATTCTTTCTCACCGCCCGCATATCATTTTTTCTGCGGTACTCGACAAAATCGACATCTACAAGCGTCACAATATCCGTTGGCGAACCGTTCTTTACATCTGAAATGGCTGTCGGTTCAGGTAATACCTCTCCCGCCCCCGCGCATCAGCTCCAGATATTCCCCTTTATCAATATGCATCATAGTAATCTGATTCTGATACCGCCGGAACCCATACACACTGTCCACATTGCGGATCAGCGACTGGAGACGTTCGTCCGGAACGCAGACGATGAGCTGCAGCTCCAACTCCCTCGCATAGCGCAGGCAGACCTCGCTCCGTTCCTTATCCATCTTGGAAAATGCCTCATCCAATAGCACCAGGCGGATCTTGGAATCCCGGTTGCTCTGCTGCATATAGAGCATGGCAAACCCGGCCAGCAGCGCGACGTACTTGGGGTTCTGTCCTTCCCCGCCGGAGTCCCTCCCGGCCATTTCATCCACCGCGTTTTTCTTCACATTTCCCTGGTCGTCCTCCACCCGCTCATACATGCTGAAGGTCAGATAATTACGGTAGTCCGCATAGCGTTCCATCTCCTGGTTATGGCGGGAACGGCTGTCACCCTCCCCGTCTCTGGGGGGCATGAACTTTTCCGTCAGCCTCTGGATCTGCTGCTCGTACTTCTGAAAAAACGCGTCCTCCCCGATGCTGAGCTGGCCTTCGAAGCCGTCATTGTCCAGTACCTTGCTGTCCAGCTCCGGCGCCATCAGCATTTCGTAAAACTGTCCGTTCTCGTTTTCAGCCGGCAGGATGTCGATCTGGTAGGTGCTGTCGGAAAACCGGATCCTGGACAGCATCTGGTTGATCTCCCGCTTGTGCCGGTATGCCGCCTTGATCTCGCCGTGGATAGTGGCAATCACATTTTCCCGGAGGGAATGGTAGACCTGCCGGTACTGGTTCTCAAAGTCCTCCTTGTACTGGGGCGCATAATCCCGTTTCAGTTCTTCCCTCAGCTTATCGTACACAGTATTCTCATGTTCTACCCCGGAAAATCCATAGGCCGGGTATTCCCTGTTGAAACGATTTCGGGCCAGGATCCGCTGTTCTTCCTGCTCCTCCTCCTGCCCGGCAAGATGCTGGCACAAGTCATGCTGCTTTCTGCGGTATGCGGCCTCGCTCTGAAATTCCAGACCTTCCCGGACCTCCGCCAGCAGACGTTCATCCGCCCGAAAGCCCTCCTGCAGCGCGGACAGTCTATCCTGAAAGTCTCCGTATTCCTTCTGTGCCGCCCGGAGGTCGCCCTCCCGGCCGATCCGTTCCTTATTGACCCGTTCCTGTATGCGGGACAGCTCCGCGATCCCCTGCTCCAACAGCGCCTTTTGTGCTTTCAGCTCTGCGGTCAGCGTACCGTCTTCCAGTTCTTTCAATTCCTTCGCAAGCTGCTCCCGCTTATCCAGATAAACCTCCAACTCTCTGTGAGCCTTGGAAAGACGCAGAAGCTGTTCCGAACTCTGGTTCAGCTGTTCCAGCTTCTTCGCCCGGTTCAGCGTTTCCCGCATCTGCAGATCCCCGATCTGCCGCTGTTCCAGTTGATAGATCTCCTCTTCCAGCTCCTTTAGCTTCGCCTTGGAGACCCTGGTCCCGATACAGGAAAATCGTTTGTAATCGTCCTCCCGCAGATGGCGGAGTATATAATTGCTGTAGGAATAGCAGTCCGGCGTCACCCCGTCCCGGACTGCATGGAGCTCTTCCACGGTCTCGCATTTGCAGATCCTTCCCAGATACCTTCTCAGGCACAGGTCCGCATAAGGTTCGCCGGCCCGGACTGCCTCATAAAGCGTACCGGCTTCGGCTGCGGGTTCGTCTCTTTTGATTGCCGCTGTATTGATCAGGTCCACTTCCTCGTATTCCTTCCGCTTCATCCTGCGGAAGATCCTGGCAGCGTCCAGAGCATACTGAGGCTCGGTCACCAGGCTGTGCTTAATTCGGCCCAGCCTTCCCTCAACGGCATCCTTCCATTTTTCATCCACAATGTCAAACAGGTCCGCAAAGATTTCCACATGGATGGTCCGGCCGTACTGGCTGCTCAGCTCGCTCTGGAGCTGTGCCCGGGCGCTTTTCAATTCCTTCCGGTAAGGCTTGCGGTCATTTTTCAGATCCTCCGCCATCTCCTTTTTTTCACTCAGCTCCCGGGCCGCGGCGCGGATGCCGTCGTTGAGCTCGGCAAGCTCCTCCCCGATCATTTCCATTGCATCCTGAAGGCCATTACGCAGCTTGTCCAGGGCGGACTCCGATATCTCACCGTCCAGGATCTCCTCCAGACACTGCAGGGTGGGGTTGCTGACGTAGCCGCTGATCTCCTCGTCCGTCTCCCATTCCTTCAGATTCTGCAGGATCTCCTGCCACTGCCTGGCATTTCCTTTCAAAAGGCCGATAGTATTTTTCAGTTCTTCCATTTCCTTCTGCTTCACGCCGTAATCGCTGGAATGGAGCTCTGCCTTGACCTCAATCAGCTCTTCCGTTTTTTCCTTCTTGTCCGCGTCCAGAGTTCCATACCGCTCCTCCAGCTCGGCAATTTTTACAGAAATCGCTTCCAGATCCTCTTTTTTTGCTTCCAGCCGGGTCTTGCAGCTTTCGATATCCACGATCCGAAGGACCGTCTCCGCGCGCATCCTGTCCGCCCGGATCCGAACCAACTCTTGGTTGGCGCTGTGGACCTCATCCAGGATCTCGATCCGATGCTCCAGATCGTCCACCTTTTCCTTGATCTCCCGGTATGCGCCAAGCTGCCGGCTGATCGCGGACACCGTGTCCTCCTTACTTTTTGGAAACATATAATCCTTGATGAACTGCCCGGTGCCGTCCGCCATCCGAAGCGCAATGGCGCTTTTTTCCATGGTCATCAGCCGGCCCGGGTCGATGTATCCGAAAATGGAATCGTACAGGGTGCCCAGATAGGCTTCCCGTGAAGGGTACATCCGGTTCACCTCCACCCGTCCCCGGTTGTCCTCGGAATGGCTGCGGGCCTCAATCAACTTTTTCAGCTGGGCGGAGGTGTAGGGAATGCCCTGGTCCGTCAGATATCCGTCCTCCGGAAGCCGCCCCGAATGACTGAAAAAATGGTATTTCCGCAGCTCCGTATCCTGGCTCCCCACCTCAAATACGGCTCCGATGCAGGTCATCAGCCGGCCTCCCGTATCCTCCAGCTCCAGCACGATCTGGGAGCAGAAGTCTACATTTTCCCGGTTTGAGGTTCCGTCCTTTTGGGCGCCCCGCAGGTAGCTGAGGACACTTCTCTTATTTTTTGCGTCATCCGCCGCTTTATTCAAAAAGGCAGCCGACACGCTGCCGTAAAGGATTACCTGAATCGCATCCATAACCGTGGATTTTCCAGAACCGCTCTTGCCGCTGAACAGGTTCACGTATTCGTGAAATTCCATGATCTTATGGCTGATGCCTCCCCAGTTATTGATCAGCATCCGCCGGAAGATTTTCTTGGATTGCTTCATCGTCTGCCTCCTCCCTGTATTCTTCGATCAGTTCGTTCATATCCGCCGCGCTCACGTAGAGAAGGATGGTGCTGTACAGATAGATCGGTGTCTCATCTTTCACGTCACGGACCGCCGCCGGAAGCTCGATCATCTGGTGCCTGCTCATCAGATACAGCGCCTCCCGCCACTCCGCAGCTGTCAGCTTCCGGTTCAGGAGTCCGGTGTTGGCCCCGTATTCCCGGATCTCTCCCAGGCTTGTGACCGTTGCGCCCAGCCCCTCCCCCAGGATCTTGTCCCGGTAGATCATCCGCACGAGCAGGATGAGCATGGTGGTGGTCTGGCTGAATCTTTCCGTCTCCGCCCCTTCCCCTTTCAGCCGGAAAATGTGCTCCTGCGGGTCATGCTCCATCTCGCACCCCAGCACGGCAAGATAATTTTCGATAAAATGCCTGTGGCGGACGCATATTTCATAGTCCGGATTATCCCTCGGCGTCAGCGTGACCGGATCATACCGCAGCTGCAGAATGCAGGTCTGGCGAAATAATCTGGAAATGGTCTTTTTCAGATTTTCCGCCTCGGACGCGGATAGCTCTTCCATGTATGTGATCATTTGTAGGATTCCTTTCTATATTAAATGTAATAGGACAGCAGCTCCGGAATCTCACTCTAAACCGGACGCGCCGCCTGATTCCGTCATTCCTGAATCGTCAACGCGGAGAAGCGACACCCTTCCCGGTTCTCCAGTTCCTCCCCGATCTCAATCTTTTTTGCGTCATCCGCAATCTCCACCGCGTCCTGCCATACGAAAAATAATTTCTCCAGATCTTCCGGAGAACGCACGGAATCCTCCGTGACTGTAAATGCCCCGTTCCGCTCATTTTTTCTCCGAAACTCGGCAATCTCCTGTCTGGTATAGAGAGGCTTCAGCACAAACTCATCCAACCCTTCCTCCGTCCGTTCCGCATCCCGTGCCACAGCCTGCGGGGCAAATACTGTTTTTTCCGTATTCCTGCGGCGGGCCAGGCTCTGTCCGGTAACAGTGCGGAAAGGCTCTGTCAGACGCATCCGGTCGGAGAGCTTTTCCAAAATCTCCGTGCTTCGTCTGCTCTGGTTCAAAAGCTTGGCCAGCACCGCAGTCGGATCTTCTTCCAGCGCGCCCTCCATGAGGATGTACCGGATCCTTGCCGCCGCCCGGCTGGCAAACAGGGTCTTCTGCTCGATCAGCTTATTGTATCTGCGCTCAATGGCGTCAAATTCCCGTTCGATCATACAGATAATCGTCATTGCCTCATCGGTACGCCGGAGGGCATGCTCCAGGCGGCGGAGCTCGATCCTGTCCTCCGGCGAAAGTCTTTCCAGATCTGCAGGTTCTCTCTGGCCAGTCTGAATATGACGGTCTGGCTCTCCCTGCTCCTCTCCTATCCGCCCAGCCCGCGTCCTCAGCTCCCGCTGCCTTCCCGACAGTTCCTGCTTCCTCGCTTCATTTTCACTGAGGTTCCGGTCGATCAGTTCCTTGACCGCCTCCTTATATCGGTAAAAGCTGTCTGTGGTAGTGAGGATTGCGTATTTCCTGCTCTCGTTGTTATTCATTTCCTTTACGAGAACTTCCTGGATCCCGAGAAAGCTCCTCTGCCTGGAAAGCTCGTCAAAGTATCCTCTCATGCCCTCCTGCATGTTGGAAAGCATCTGCAGAAGGGAACGGGATGCCTGCAGCGCGCTTTTCAGGATGTCATTATTTTTTTCGCTGTCAGAGCTGTAGGTGTACAGATAGCTGTAGACTGCCAGGACACTTTCCCGCTCCCGGGTATCCTCTTCGCTGTAAAGACGCTGAAACAGCTCCACAAACAGCTGGCTGTACTCTGGAAAGGAGACCACGTAGCTGTCCAGGACTTCATCATAGTCCCGTCTGAGCCATCCCCAGTCTTCCAGATGCTTCAGACAGATAGAGGCCATATTGCTCCTGGTCAGAAGCTCCCCCTCCTCATCAAACTGCTCCTCGCTCCAGTCCAGCGTCTCCGCCGCGATCTGCTCATTCATGATCATGCGGCACTCCCGCTCCGTGAGGCCGAGCAGAGAGTATGAGCGGCCGGATTCCTCATAGATTGCGGTCAGGAAACGCTGGTAATAGTCCATATATTTGCTTGCGAAAAACTTGTAAAACTCTTTTGGGATCTTGCTGATTAAATTCATAAGGCTGCGCCTTCTTTCTTCCCCTCCCGTTCAATCGCCTGGATGATCTGCTTCCGGTCGGCTTCATTGAGTTCTATGAACTGGCATCCGTACTCGAATAGCTCATCTTCTCTTTCGACGATGCGGCATACTTCTGTTAAGATAAGGGAGCTGTCCCTGTCCGGGTGCAGCTTCACCTGCAGAAAAAACCTCTCCCCCAGCTCCAATGCAGGCTCCGTCCTGATATATGCGCCACCTACGCTGATATTGAGCAGCCTGCAGGGTTCCTTTTCTGTCTCTGTCCCTTCCGTCAGTATCATACTGCCGTCCAGATTCGTATTTAAACGGTAAAAGGCGCGGTCATTGCCGGACTTGATAAATGTCAGTCCCTCCACCGGCCAGATGCTGTCCTTCCCCTGCTTCAGAGTTCCTTCCATATGGATCACTTTTTTATCGATATCGCTGTAACCGCGGATCCTGATCTTCATTTCCTCTTCTTCAAGCAAAAACTCTGATTCCGAATACTGGTGCAGCTTGCCACTGTTCTTATGCAGACTCATCAGCTTTGCGATGAAGATCAGCTGCTTCTTATCGTCCATGATCTCGACACGCATGCCGGAGTAAGCTCCGCGCGCTTCCAATGTGAGCTCCTTTTCAGGCTCCTGGCTCGCTTCCTTTTTTGCAGATTTCCCAACTAAATGAAATAACTTCATAAAACCTCCTACTGGATATGTATACCTTATAAAACGGCTGTATGGCCATGACAGAGTGCCCCCCCAAGTATACCTTGTCAAACGTCCGGATGGCCATAATGGGATACCCTCGGGTATAAGTATTAAAACATAAATACGCTTTTAACGCAAGAAAAAACGCTAATCCTCTTTTTGCAAAAATGATTGAAAAACAGATAAATTTATGTTATGAATGTACTTATATAGTGTAAAAACGCACAGCAGCTCCGCTGCCGCGCGTTTTTACTATGATTCTACCCTTTGGATGCTCCTGTAACAGTATTCGGTCTATATCAATCCTCCTGTCCTAAACTTCTCTTTCCAATGCCCGCAGCAGCATCACATGGTATTCCTCATCCTGGATGATCCGTCTCAGCACTGCGTTTACACAGTCGTCATCGATCATCTTGATATGCATCTGGTACTGGCTGATCGCATCCTTTTCCGCCGCAATGTCGGCCTGAAGCATTTTCCCCACGTGTTCGGGGATGGTCAGGTATTCCGGCGTCCACATTCTGGGCCGTCCGTTATAGGGCCTTGCGATAAAATCCACCTTCCCGCCCAGCAGGCAGATCAGCTCGCCCAGCTTCTGCAGGTGCATCATCTCCGCGATCCCAATTCCCAGAAGTGTCTTTGCCATCGCACATTTTTCGCAGGAAACGCGGTTTTCGTTGTTGATGTACTGAGTGATCGCTGACAGCTCCGATACCGGCCCGCAGTAGTCCATGCCCAGCAGATTCGCATAGGCCGGATTCTCTCTCCTCACCTGGATCGGCGGATAAGACAGATCGACCATAATCGGTTTTACACCCGCAAAGCTGCAGGTATTTGTCAGGCAGGCTTCGTTTCTTTCCATATTATGAAATGTTCTCCTTAAGCTCTTCTTTAGTTGATGATATGTCGGAGCAGTCATAACTATGAACCTAACCTGGATAAACCAGAAAATAACAGCAAAACAGCGGCTCAGTTTCCCAAGCCGCACTCCCTTTTACTCGTCCCGCTTTTCCGTTTTCTCCAATCTCAGATAATCCGCATAGTATTTATAATATACATCCCGGATCACGGCGTTCGGCGTTTCCAGCACCACATCATAGACCGCCCCGTTTCCTTGCTTGCCGTAATCGCTTTTGATATTCACATCCGCCATCTGGCGGACTTCCCCCAACGCCGTATACTCGTCCAGAAAATACATCACCAGATTACTGTTCAGGATCCGCTCTGCCTGCTTTGGGTCATGGCAGAATACATATCCGTTGTAATACGCAGTCAGCCGGTTCAGGACAGCGTCCCAATCCACGATTCCCAGCTCGCCCAGAACTTTTCTCGTCTCCGCTTCCGTAAATCCGGCCATCGCGTTTACCCTTGGATTCATGGAAATATTTTTGGCAATATTGAACCCGCTGGTCAGGCTGTCCAGAGTCATGCTGGTCACTCCTGTAGTCTTTCTTCTTCTCTTCCCTCTTGCCTTCCCTCTTCTCTGCCTTTATTTACCAGCTTTTGTCCAAGTCGCGTCAATCCGACCACCTCCATCAATAATTCCCCTGAATACCAGGAAAGATAAAACCAGATAATAGAATAAATGGATACTGATTGAACGGTGAACGTTCCAAAAGGTATGAAGTATAAAAATGGACGTTTTCTCTATATCAGATCACTGTCTGTAAAGAGAAATTTAATATAGCTCGAACAGAATGTCAATAAATAAAGAAAACAGCCGCAGACTTATTTTGAATCTGCGGCTGTTAAAGCTGCTTATTCCATTTTTATATTACGCTCTATATCTGTGTTATCCCTGATTGCCCTCACCACTCTTAGTCAAGATTTCTCCCAGATCAGCTCCGCCTCACTGAACATCTCATCATACCCGTCATATCCCATCATCTCATCCGAATCGAAAATCCCATTTCCATTATAATCCACCGGATCAGAATGAAGTTGGTCAGGAAGATCACCTGGTCCGTAGTAGATTCGGTCGATTTCTTCCCTGTCTCCCAAGTAGAACGTATGTCTGTCACCATGTACGTTATCACGGCTTAAAAATACAGGCGCGATATATTTCGACCAAAGGGTTTCATAATAGCAGACGACAGCCGCCTTTTTTTCTTCCCCGTCGATCTCCATGTCAAACGGATGCGTGCCGAAGGTCATATCCAGGTTGTCTCCCTCGTAGCTGGCATAGAGCTTTCCGTCCGTCTCCTCTATGCTGATCCTTGCGCTGTCATAGGGAATAAAAATTTTCGGCAGAGTCAGGATGCAGTACACTCCGAATATCACTGCGGCAGCCGCGGCAGCCGAGAGGATCGCTGTGACTGCTTTTCTCTTGAATAACCGTTTCTTCAGATTTTTCAGGATCCTTGCGTCCAGGAACGTCGTGCTTCTGTCTGCCGGCAGTGCAATACTGCTTTTTAAAACGCATGCTTCCTTTCTGCAGGCATCGCAGGATTCCAGATGCTCCTCCACCATTTCCCTGGTGTCCTGGCTGACCACATCATCCAGATAAAGCGGAAGAATATCTTTTATGACATTACAGCTGATCTGTTTCATTTTCCATCGCCTCCATATATTCTATGATCTGTTTTTTTGCACGGTAGTACGTAACCCTCGCCCAGCCGGAGCTTTTTCCGAAGATCGCGCCGATTTTTTCAAAAGACAGCTCTCCGAATACCTGCAGATTCAACACCTCCTTGTATGGCTCCTCCATGCTGTGAAGAAACCGGTGAATGAGAAAGGCGGTTTCTTCGTCCGCGAACCGTTCCGTAAAATCCGTCTGAACCGATGCGGCGTCTTCTGTCATCTCTTCATCCGCATAAATCTTACGGCGCTTGCAATAGGTAAAATATGTGTTCCGCGCTATCGTAAAGAGCCATGCGCGGATATCCTTTGAGCCGTCAAATGTGCCGATCGATCTCAATGCTTTTACAAATGTTTCCTGTGTGATCTCCTCCGCAATGTCTTCATTTGCCGACAGGCTACACATGTACAGGAAAACGTCCTTGAAATAGGAACGATATATTCCGTCAAAGTCCACGTCTCTCACCCCCTTCACTTTATTAACTGCCGAGATTGCAAAATGTTACAGATCTTATGTGAAAAAGTTTCACATCATCCGATAAAATATACCCTGGTGCATCCCATTATGGCCATCCGGCCGTATCACAGGATATAAAAATGCGGAATATATCCCTTTTCACGGACATATCCCGCATATGTGATCTCACTCTGCATTTTTATCAAAATATAGTAAAGTCAGATTTTGTTCCATACAATACTTTTTAATATCCTGATACACATCCACTGCCCCATCACTGCAGTTTTCCATAATCCAAGTTAGCTTTTGCTGATGCAGCTCACGATTAAAATAGTCATGTGTGATTTCATTTCTCAGCAGAAGCTCTTTTAGAAATGTTTTTTCATTCTCTGTTTGTTCGAACCCGAATGTGTCAAAACTATTAATACAATATCGTAGGGAAACTCCACCCCTATATGTGCCTTCTTTTTTCCTCATAAAAATGATCAAGTCCATAAAAACCTGCGCAAAGTCATTCAATTGGGCCGTGACGATATCCATGCAGTCTAATCTTATATCAGCTATTAAGGTTTTTGAATAAACCCAGCTTTTTGACTGAATCCTCATTGCACAATTTTCCATAAAATCAAGCATATCGTCTATGCGCATAACATTCACCGGTTCTTTTACCTTACTCTGTTCCAGGTCCAGCTGCTTTAATATCTCTTCGCTAAACTTCATGACATCATCCTCATTTTTGTTTGATCCAACACTTTCTGACAGGCCCTTCGAAATTCTTCCAAACAAGGCGGATAAAATCCTGTAAGCTGTACTTTAGAGTTCAGCGGCGCAGTATAAACAGGTGCTGCCATATTTATATCAATATAAAATATATCGCTTTTAACCTGCCTTTTTTCAAAATACTCTTCAATATAAAGCGATATCTTCTTATACAGATCAAAATCCTCCGTATATACTGCTACATCTATATCACTCACTCCTTCAATATAGTTCACCGTAATATAGCTGCCAAATACAAATATATTATATTGATTCGGATCAAATCTTTGCTCCAGATCTTTTTGAAGTTCCAGTAATCCATATAGCCTCTTCATGGCTTGTTCCCTGGCTTTCACCATAGTTTTCATAACTTGGATTTCCTTTCCTTATACTGCATGCAGTCTGCTCTTCCACTGCCGCAATGTGTTTCAGGTTTTCTTGATTCATAGCTCACGTTCACGGTTTATAGCTGCTTCTTAAAGATACTGTAATAACAATTCCACTCAAAATCTTCCTGCTTATAAAATTTCAAAAGATTTGCAGCAACATCATAGCAATGATACGCTGATTTAAAAAATCGGATATCGCACATGCCTTCACCGCCTGAATACGACCACGCCTGTACGTTGAATCTCTTTTTTCAAACGCTCTCCCAATTTGGAATGAAATATAAGGTCAAGCTCACTCTGAATATTCGACAGGGATGCGTCAATCCGAATCTGTTGGTCGTCACGCACAATCAAAACATCCAGGTCGCTCATGGAATGGCAGTCAAAGCGCACTGCACTCCCGAATACAATAATGCCTGTAATGTGAGGATCGCTTTTGGCATCCTGTATCAGCAGAGCAACATCCCTTTGCTTCAGCGGATGGATACGGTTCACATTCTCATACGGTATGTCAGATATAACTTCAAAATCCCATAAGTTGTCCCCATTATGAGAAACAAATGCGTCTACTGTAGTCAGCATATTACGGATTTCCTTACTTTACAGTTCCTTATACTGACTATAGTATACGTTCTCAGAATAAAAAAAACAATAGATTACCTTCATTTTGCCTGGAGAGATCGCTAGTACAGCATTGCATTAATAATTGAGTAATAATCACTCGCTGTCCATGCCATTACTGCGTTGGAGTCAGTCAACGATGCTACCGGCATCGCCTCCTTCCTCCGCCTTGTCCTGACATGCACATCAAGCGCTTATTACTTCAAAATTAATGCAACGCTGTACTAACAGAAGAGCCTTCCATATCTACATCCCCGCAACCGCCCCTGCCAGCAGCATCACCACTGGTACAATATATTTCCGCGGATGGTGCCACAGGTCGTTTTCGATCTTCCAGCCCCGGATGGGATGTCTCCATTCCAGATATACCGACAGCGCGGCGCTGGCGGCGGCAAACCCCGCTGCTGTCAGAACTTCCGCAATTCCGATCCCCCCATGGATCACCTGCCAGCTGACCAGATACACACTGCTTCCCGCAAAATTTACCAGGGCAATGAACAGGCCGTATGCTCCGCAGAAACGGACGGACTGTCCGGGCAGGAGCCGCACTGCCTGCTCCAGATCCGGATCGCATGACAGCAGGATGCAGATCGGCGTATTCATGCAGAGGATCGCAAAGCCCATGGGCAGCGTGTTCAGTCCGTCAAACTGCCCCAGCATCAGCGGAAGGAGACCAGCGATCAGCCAGAGGCCGGCGGTATTTACCAGATAGTTTTTATTTGATGTGATATACCGCAGAAGGTAACGGAGAATATAGCCTTTTCTCCCGGTATGTCTCTTTTTTCCATACGATATGGACGGCTGGAAAAATACATAGGCATCGAGTCTTTTTCGGGGATTTGGTTCTCCTGCTTTCGCTTCCGGCACTTTTCCATGGAATGCATTCCATAGATTGGATTCCCGGCCTTCCTTATATAAATGTATCGCTGCATACCATCCGGCTGACACCACACATCCCAGACAGGCCAGCAGGACCGCCGCCCCGATCTCCGCCGCGCTCCACTGCGCCGCCGCGAAAAACAGCGCAAGGACCACAGCCGTTTTCGTGATCAGAGTATAGCCGCCGAATGCCGCCGCATACGAAATCATCATTTCCCTGTCGTCAAAAGGCAGCATGAACAGCCCCATAAATATTTCCGCATTCTGTGAGGAATTTAATGTACGCCACATAATCCCCGCTGAAAACGCGGCTGCTGTCAGATACAGAACCGCAGGGGACACCTGTACCCGAAGCTCCGACGCGTAAACCGCAAGGAACAGGATCAGGCACAGCATCAGGCTGCGGGAAATCCGCTCATACTTCCTTCCGAATAATTGTTTTGCGACTGCATGAAACGGTGTGTTTTTTCCGTATTTTTCACAAAATGATCTCATGTTCTCTAAGCACCTCCTGAATGATTAGATTTCTCGAAAACTCTTTGCGCTTCCCCCGCGGCAGACTGACAGGGCATCAAGATTTCCATTACAAAACCAGCACAAATACAGGATAATACAAATCCATGGCTTCTGCCATTTTGTCCGTAAACGGCGGGTTTTTGTCCGCGGCAGAGTGTTCACCTAAGAACTATATAGAACTTGATACATCAAAAAAAGAATACCGCAATATATGGATGCGATACGGTACATCATTCACATATATTACGGCATGAAGATTCAGGAAATCAGCTTTTCGAACATGTTCATTTTTAATCCGCCTTTACATATTTTTCAATCACACACTCATGAACCTTCTCTTCTTTATCATAATTGATCCCCACTAAAAGGATATCCCCGGTATACCCCTCGATCCAGGAGGCATATTTCTTCTCTTTGATCTGCCGGATCGCTCCGTCGGCCGTCTGATCCCATTTCAGTTCTACCACCAGTGCCGGGCGGTTTACATTCCGCCTGGGCAGATAAACCACATCCGCAAAGCCTTTCCCCGATGGCAGCTCCATGATCGGATTTACATAGTACAACTTCGCGCTGTAGTACGCCATAAGCAATGCGCTGGTGAGCGAACTTTCATGATTGTATTTCAGGATGGAAGAGGTTTCGCTGTGAATGGCGGACATTCCTTCCGCCACCGCATTTCCGTCCAGAGCCCATGTGCGCTCCAGCAGCTCCCTGGATCGGTCCAGCGACTGAATCACCCCGTCCCAGCCGCCGACTTTTACGGCCCGCATGAACTCCTGCTCAATCTCCCGGTTGGGAATAAACACCTCGCTCGTTTCTTTGTCATAGGTCAGATAGCCTAGATGAATCAGCAGTGTCAGCACATCATCCTTTATCCGAAATACGGTCATGTCATTCTGGAACGTGGACGGATCGACCACACAGCGGCCATTCCCAAGCATTGTCAGGATTGCCTCCTTCAGTCCGTCAAAGTTCAGGTCGATATACACCTTCAATGCCTCGTATGTCTCTGTCCCTGTCCAGTAGCTCTGAATTTCCCCCCATGTCAAAGCATCCGCCACAGATTTGGGATTGTAGATGTGGAGCTTTCCCACACGATACCCATCATACCATCTTTCCACCTCCGCATAATCCATCCCCTGCCGCTTACATGCCGCGCGTACTTCCTCTTCTGTGAATCCGAAATACTCCCCCAGATTCTTCGGTGAGATCATGGAATATTCATCAAAAATATTGATGGCGGAATGCTCCCCATATTTCTTGATCGGCAGAATCCCGGTCATATAGGCCAGTTCTGCGTAATCAGCCCCTTTAAACAGCCCCCGCATAAAATCCAGATACTCCTTCTGCATTTCTTTCCGGTTTCTGGCAATCCGAAATACGCGGTCCCATTCATCAATGATAAAGATGAATCCCTTTCCGGACTGAATAAAGATCTGGTCAAGAGCCGTTTTTAATCTGCTGTCCGAATCGAAGCCTTCGCATTCTGGAAACTCTTTCAGCAATTCGGATACTACGCTTTTCTCAATGTTGCTGATAAATGAATCCAGTTCGCTTTCTGATTCTATGAAACACTGCACATCGATCCTGATCACATAGCGCTGGTTCAGATGCGTTGAAAAGCTGGTTTCCTTCGCAATCTTTAAACCTGCAAACAGCTCTGCGGAATCACAGCCGCAACTGTAATAGGCAGTCAGCATATTCGCTGCCATTGATTTGCCAAAACGGCGCGGACGACTGACACATATAAATTTTCTCTCCGTCCTGTATACGGCATTCACCTTCGAGATCAGCATACTTTTATCAATATATGTGCTGGAAAAACGAGAGTCTCTGAATGGAATATTTCCCGGATTTACATAGATTCCCATACCTGTCCGCCTCCTTTCATACTTCTGTTAATCTCATTTTATACCAAAGGGGCACTTATATTCAATCCAATTTTGCACATAAAGGCACTTTTTTGTCTCTGTATTTTACACATAAAGGCACTTTTTATTTTCTGTCACAAGGCGTTTTCCTTTTCCGTCAGTACCTCCCGGATCGTATCCGCCTGAATCTCCTGCCCGGTGAAGCTCCGGGATATCCGTCCATGCTCCAAAACCAATACCCGGTCAGAGGTCAGACAGATGCTTTCCAGAATGTGGGAGGAAAACAGGATCGTACCGTACTGCCGATATCCGCTGATCAGCCGGTAAAGGTATTCGGTGCTTTGAAAGTCCAGCCCGTTGACCGGTTCATCCAGCAGCAGAAGCTCCGGACGCAGTGCGAATGCGGTGATCAGATATACTTTTTTCAGATTGCCTGTAGACAGTTCTTTGAGGAGCACATCTGTATATTCTTCAAAATGAAATCCCCGGATCAGCTCTGAGAGGTCCGGCAGCTTCTTCCCGTAGGACGCGGCCGCATAGGAAATGTATTCGCGGAGGGTAAAGTACTGGAATGAACGGTCCTCCGCGAAAACCGTGTAGCGGCTCTGCTTGAATGCCTGATCCCGGAAGGAAAGCTTCTGTCCCTTCCAAAGCGCTGTTTCCGCCTGAAAATGCCTGTTCAGACCGGAAAGTGTCTTTAAAAATGTAGTCTTTCCGGCTCCGTTCAAGCCGATCAGTCCAACGACTTCATTTGCGCTCAGGTCAAGAGAAAAATCAGAAAGGACATCTGTTCCCGGTGTATACCATGCACGCAGATTTTTTAATACAAGAAGCTGTTCCGCATCCTCTGGCACATAAGGCTTATTTGAAAAAATATTCATGGCGTTTCCCTCATTTCCCTTCATTCTTCTCTTTCTCCCGGATCGTGATGGCCGAATGGAAAAATCGGATTCCCAACACAAGATACAGAATCAGGCATGGTATGTTCATTGTCAGTAAGGAAACCGCCGCCGCGATCACCCAGATTACTCCCATGATAAGACGAATATAAAAATGACGCATAAATTTGTACCTCCTTCGTTATAAGAGCACTGCATAAGTATCGGTAAATGTCGTGTCTGATTTTGCCTTCTGCAGCTCCTTGCAGTGTGTTCTTTGTTTGATTACATTTACAGGATAATACAAATTCATGGCTTCTGCCGTTTTGTCCGTAAACGGCAGGTTTTTGTCCGTGAGAGAAGATCTGCGGCTGTTCTTTGGCAGAAAAAAGCCGCTGCTGTTTACACATTTCCAGAGTATACAGCAAACGGCATCATTGTCTATTCCATATTGACCGCTTCAAAAGACAGCGTGACCACCGCCCGGAATACGTGATCTTCGTACATGGTCTCCACGATCCCGTCATATTTTTCCGCCGCGGCGCGGACGCTTTTCAGCCCCCAGCCGTGAAGTCCGCCCTCTGTTTTAGATGTGATCAGTTCACCCTGCTTCGCAACGGGCGGGGCCTCGCATCCATTTTCCACCTTGATCACAAGCATGTTGTAGATCCGGCGGACCGTCAGACGGATAAAACGCTGATCCCCCCGCACTTTCTTTGCCGCTTCCAGCGCATTGTCCAACAGATTTCCCAGGATCGCGGTCAGGTCGGCGCTCCGGATGTTGGCATGCCGGGGAAATTCCATGTTGACCTCTGCGGCAATCTGCTGCTCCTGTGCGGCGGCGGTCTTATTTCCGATCAGATAATCCACCGCCTCATCTCCCGTCCAGCCGGAGTTCGTGATCTCCCGGACCGGCCCCCGCAGATCCTCCAGATACTCCACGGCCTCGTTGACATTTCCATGGGTCAGATGGCGGTGCAGAAGCTCGATGTGGTTGTGCAGGTCGTGGAACAGTCTGGCATTTTCTGAATACAGGCGGTTCAGGCTCTGGTAATCGCGGTCCAGCAGCTCCGCCTGCTCCTCCTTTAACCGGACGATCTCCTTCTCCGCTTCGTAATGGCGGTTCAGATTGTAGACCAGAACCGAAAACATCAGGATCACGGAAAGCAGATTCCACATCGCCAGTTCGTCCTCCGGGATCGCGATCACGGTCTGCGAGCCAAGAGTCACAGTGCAGATCATCCCCGCCACCGCGATGGCCGATGCCGTGCGGAATACATCCAGTTCCCTTCCGCCGCGTTTTCTCACAGCCGATATCAGGATCACCAGCATAAACAGGCGGACCGTCCAGACCGCCAGAAGATGCTCCGGCGCTCCGCTGTCCAGGAAACGCATCCAGAGCTGATCCTCCGGGAAAGCGGCGCCGACCGGTCCATTCAGATAGCCCTCCGTCATTGCTTCCATTCCCCGCACCATTGCAGCGGAAGATTCCTGTCCGGTCAGGCAGGGCCAGAACGCATCCATCGCCTGATGGGAGACACACCATCTTGCCAGATATCCCACACGGAACGCGATGGCAAACAGAGAGGAAATGATAAATTCCCACAGCGCCGCCGCAATTTCATAAAAGAAAAGTATAAACAGGCTCATCCGTGTCTGCTCCCGGGTCAGATATACCCGGGATGCCGCGGCAAGGAGGATGATCTCCGCCCCGAGCACACCCGCGCCGGAAACAGAAAGCAACGGCAATGCCGTTATAGCCGCCGCTGCTGCCGCTGATATCATAACGGTTCTGCGCAGCTCCATCCGGGCCGAAAGCAGTCCGCATACGAGGTACAGCCCCAGGAATCCCCGGATACTGTTTGTCAGAAAATAAGAAAGGATCTGGTACCATTCCATCATATGCGCGCCCCCCAAAACCGATTGATCTGCAGCTTCACTTCCTGTAAATGCGCGCGGCTTATGGGCAGCTCCGCGCCGTTTTTCAGGACGGCTTTTCCCTCGCTGACCTTCATGATCTGAATGATATTCACAATGTAGCTTCGGTCAATAAAAAGGAACTCCGGCGAGTCCAGTTCCGAGCAAATCTGCTGCAGAGACTTCCGGACCTTTGCCGTCGCCATCCCCGCCGACGCTGACGTTGAAGCGCCCTCCATCCCGCCTGCGGCGGATAAGCATTGAAAATGGATCAGCGAATTTTTCCCGCCGTCACGCTCGATATAGAAAATGCTTTTATATGGTATTTTTTCCATCCGGTGGCTGGTCTGAATGATGTATTCCTGCCCTGCCTCCAGTTCGATCAGCTTTGCGGCATCCGCAACGGCGGCGGAAAGCCGCCTCTCCGGATGATCCTTCGGAACGTAGCGGAAGATGGACAGCTCATAGGCGTCGATCGCATATTCCAGATGCGAGGTGATAAAAATGATCTTTACATTGGGCAGAAAGGGCTTAATCTTTTCCGGAAGCTCCATCCCGGTGAACCCGGGCATTTCGATATCCAGCAGGAGCAGGTCGTAGAAAAAATGATCGTCCGTGATGTCGTACAGCAGGTTGCTGCTCTTGGTGTAGGTTGTGATCTCGTATCCGATGCCAAGCTTCTGCAGGCTTGTCTTTACGATTTTTTCATGCAGGGCGACCGACTCCCGCTCGTCATCGCAGATTGCGATCTGTATCATGATACTGCCTCCTAAAATGCAATTTTACTAACTCTATGGTTGCAATTTTATAGGGATGTTGGAAAATGGACTTTTCCCCACATCCCTATTTTTCTGATTTTATAATTCCTGAATCTCTTCCAGCCTCTTTTTTAACTTTTTATCAGAAGTGATGATCCCTGATTGATCAAAGAGGGATTGGCATACCGTTCACGAGCCTTTTTTATTTAATATCATACCATTAGATCATATCCCCCGCAATATATATCTTCTGCCAATTGCGGATTGTAACCCCCCCAAAGCTCTATGGTGTCTATTTTTGATCCAGCACCAGCCTTGCCCTCCGGATCTCTTCTTTATCCGTCCGGAATATATCAAATTCCCCGATCCCCGGAACTCCCATATGGACCTGCCGGTTCCGGTAAGCCATGCCGCTGCTGATCATTTTCTTTCCGGACATGTGAAAGCTGGATGCGCCGATCTCCTCCATGATCTGCCGGATGACCTCCGCATTGACCCCGCTTCCCACAAGGATCTCGATCCTGCCGTCAGCCTGCCGGATCAGCTTCTTTAACGTCTCTTTTCCGCCAAGGCAGTCGGCCGCCTGTCCGGAGGTCAGGATCGTATCTACTCCCAGAGACACAGCCTCCTCCAATGCCTGGCCGGGATCCCGGCATACATCAAATGCCCGGTGCAGTGTCATCTGCAATGGACCGGCCTGCTCCCGGAGTGCTCCCATCCTGTCCGAATCCAGGCTGCCGTCTGCTTTCAGACAGCCGACCACCACACCGTCTGCCCCCAGTTCCCGGAACATCCGGATATCCTCGGAGATCATCTGAAATTCCGCATTTGTATATAAGAAATCTCCGAACCGCGGGCGGATCAGGACATTCAGATCGATATCACATGCCTTGCGGATCTGCTTAAACTGGCTTACCCCAGGCGTCGTCCCTCCGATGACCAGATTGGCGCAGACCTCCAGGCGGTCCGCGCCAGCCTCCTGGGCTATGATCGCAGATTCCACGGAATCTATACATACCTCTAATCTTCTCTTCATTTTTATTCCTCCTGCGAATAACAATTCACATGAATCACCGAATTTGCCGTTTCATCCAGAACTTCAACCCGGATCTCCTTCGAATAATCCAGCGGATAAAAGAGCGGCTGCAAGTCAAATTCCTTCGGAACCGCTTTCTGCATCCACTTTGCGATTTCCTCCGGGTCATCCAGATATTCGGAGCTTCGTTTTCCCCTGCCGCTTTCATTTCTTGTACTCACGCTGACCGAACGCGCGGAATAGTCCGAGAGTGTCCGGCCTGTCCACACGCCGTATGATTCCAGCAGACTGCAGGTCCGCGCAAAAAACGGATAGACGGGAATACTGCACGGAAGCATGGGGCCGTCCGAATCAAGCTCTACGAACCCCAATGGGAGCGCCTTCCTGAGGTCGTCCATTTTCATGTCCCCGATATCCTTTTGACAGGCATCCAGAAGCGTCTCTTTCTCGCTTTCCTCCAGCTTCATCACCGTATCCGTCACCCCGTCGGACCAGGTGAAACGGGCATCCACCGCAAAGCCGCTGTTGTCCACAGGGTATGCGATCTGTTTATACTCGTCCGTCTCGAATACCGTGGCAAAAGCCTGCAGCTGTTCTTCGTCTACCGGGTAGAGCCGATAGACCTCGCTTCCGTTTTCCATATGGTAGCAGATGACCGCATGGGTTACTTCTGACAGGCAATTATTTTTTTCAGCCAGCAGCTTGATCCATGCCGCAGCCGCACTCTTTCCTTCCCTGGCAAGAAGGTAACGCTCCAACTGCCGCGGCGTTTCATATCTCTCCCCGCCTGTGCGGGTCTGAGTATAACTCTCATTGTTCATTCCAATGCCGCCGATGCTGACTCCGATCTTCTCAACTTCCCCTTCCTCCGGCAGGAATGCATCAAATACAGATGCCCCCAGCAGAAATACCATCCCTGATAAAACGACCGCCCCGCACTCCGCGGCAAGCTGCCATTTCCGCCGGAAAATCCCCTGGCGCAAAGCACATGTTCCACCGTGCTTTCCTCCTGCCCGGCGAACCCGGCCAGAATCTCCGCGCTCCGCGAGCGTCTCATTTATCATTGCTTCATCCGACCGCATTTTCCGACCGCATCCCACGCCCAGCTCCAGCAGGAAATGCACTGCGGCCGCGGCAGCAATCCCCGCCAGGATACTCAGTGCGCCGCAAAGCCCAGGTGATTTCATGGCAAGTCCGGTCAGCGCCGCCAGAAAGCTTCCCATCCACACCCCGGCCAAAAAGGAGAGCAGGCCTTCCGCCGCCCGTTCCGCCATGGGGATGGCAAACCATTTCCCGACTCGTTCCGTCCTTCTCCTTTTCTGCGCCGCGGCAAATAAAAGGAACGAAAGGACGATCCATTCGGAAGCCGCAAGGATGCTGCTCCCGGACGGTACATACCCGAACACTTCCCACTTGTCAAACAGATTGCTTCCCGCCAGATCCCGGGCCAGGGAGAAGGGAGCCGTCAGGATGTCCAGCTTCTCGAACACCGGAATCCTGTAGTAGGTCCGAAAATAATCTGCCGCCCACGCGGTCCATACATTTCCCACCAGAATATGTCCGTAGAGCAGACAGAGCGCATACCCCAGGATTGCCGGAAGGACCGTTCCGCAGACAGTAAGCAGCAGGATCCCTATATGATAAAACATCAAAAATACTCCTGCAAACACCAAGATACTGCGCACTGTATAGCCGGCTGAAAAGGGAAAGAAATCCATGTCAAAGCTGCTTTCATACAGACCGCAGCCTGTGACCACCAGGCACAGCGGCATCAGGAAACGCATCAGCCCATGCACATATCTTCCCCAGAATATGGTGCTTTTTCTCACAGGAAGACTGTAATAAAAATCCAGTTTTTTCGGCTGAAGCAGATAGAAAAATTCCAGAAAAGAGAGGGCAGCGCCAAGCCCCGCGCAGATCCACAATAACTCCCCGCTGCCGATACCGAAAAAGGAGTAGTCCGACTTGAAACGCAGCTGCACCGCAGTGATCATCCCATAGGTCAGCAGGCATCCCCAGGACAGGAACGCCGCAATATGCCCTCTCCCCGCTTCCCTGACCCATTTATTGAAGTACTTTTCTGATGTCATAGCCTGCGCCCTCCATTTCCGCAATAAATGTTTCCTCCAGACTTAACGGGACCTCACCCAGAAAAATCGGTTCCAGCTCCTCCAGGGCCTTTCGGATCTCTTCCGCGTTTCCCCGGGTGACCAGCGTGATAAAACGGGCGTCTTCATGGAAACGAACTACTGACGGGTGCTGCCTCAGACGGTCCAGATCTGTCTCCAATGGGAGCACGCACTGGAACTTTCGGACATTTTCTGTACGCTCCCGGAAGTCTCCGGCAGTTACCACACCGCCCTTATGGAGAATGGCGATATTTCCGCAGATGTCCTCCAGGTCCTGAAGCTTGTGGGAAGCCACAAGGATCGTAAAGTCACGGGACCCCATTTCCTGGCGGAACAGATTTTTCATGATCTCCGCCGCAATCGGGTCCAGACCGTCGAACACCTCATCGCAGAAAAGATATTTTGTCCGGGAGCACAGCGCCAGGATCAGAAATGTCTGCCGCTTCATCCCCTTCGAAAATGTCCGGATGGGGCGATCCCTGTCCAGGTTGAGGGATTCCGCCATATAAACCGCGGAGTCTGCATCCAGCCCCGGATACTGCTTTTTATAAAAATCCAGCATGGTCTGGATAGACGCGTTCGGAAAATAATAGGGATCGTCAGGCAGATAAAAGAGCTTTTCCTTGCACTGCGGCGAAAAAGGATTCTCCTCCCCGTCCATCCGGATTTCCCCGGAGTCCGCCTCGATAATGCCCGCCAGCATCCGCAGCAGCGTGGTCTTGCCCGCGCCGTTCGTGCCCAGCAGGCCGAACATGGTGCCGTCCGGAATCTCCAGGGACACATGATCGACCGCGCAGATGTCATCGAAATATTTTGTCAGGCTGCTGATTGTGACCATAATTTTTTCCTCTCATCGATAAACTTCATATGCCGTATATTCGTGATCCAAATGGTAACCCAGCTTTTGGGCCAGTGCCGCCGACCCTGGATTCTGGGCATCCCAGCTCGGATACCAGCCCCGCTCCAGGCATTCCAGGATCAGCTTTGCCCCGCAGATATAGGCAAGCCCCTGCCTTCGGTAATCCTCCCGGGTATCGATCTGGATTTCAATCCCGCCTCTGTAGCTGGTATAAGAGGAAGCACCGGAAACCAGTTCTCCGTCCTTTAATATCGCCGCGCCCAGGCCGTACTTCCGGTATATGGCGTAATCCGCATAATTAGCTGTCCAGTCCCGGCACCAGGAGATTTCCCGGCATTGCAGGTACAGCGTTTCATCGATCATTTTTAATGTAAAGCCGTCAGACAGAGCCGAGACTTCCGTCTGCAGCTTTTCTCGGTCAAAAATATCCGGTTCTTTTTTTATCGCAAAGCGGGTGACCTTTTTGGCTTTGTCTTTGTAGCAGCTCTCGATCAGTTCTCCCCAGGCACAGCTGCGGGGTACCATGATGATGCCCCGGGTCCCAGAATCATCCGGGAGGTCGGGCGGCGCGCAAGGCATATCTCCTGGTACTTCCGCGGAACCCATCCTCTGCGCTGTCCTGTCAGACGCCGAATCCGGCATGTGCAGACCAGCCCAATACCGGACAAGCTCTGCGTCCGGCTTCCCAGCAAAAAAGCAGAAGTCAGCCAGCAATGCCATGGCAGAAACCGGATGCTCCGGAGAGTCTGTGTAGATCTTTCCCATGATCTTCTGCAGGCAGGACCAGATCATGGACTCCTGCCAGCCTTCAAAGAGCGGGGCTGCTTTTTCTGTATCCTTCAATTCATAAACCATGCGTTGTCCTCCTTGGCGCACTGCCATTATGTGCAAGCAATGTTTTAACCGGCCTAATATGCCCCATACTTCCTGTAGATCAGATACCCCGCCCCTGCCGTCACAAATTCGGTAAAGCAGAACGCAGCCCACACGCCGTTCACTCCCATCAGCCTGCTGAACAGAAATGCCGCGGGCATGATCACGATCACATACCGGAACAGGGATATGTACAGCGAAGGCTTTCCCTTTCCCAGCCCTTCCAGCGCCCCGCAGCAGCTGACCGAAACCGCAGACACCACGAAGCCAAGGCTGATGATATGCAGCGCGGTCACTCCGCTTTGGATGGTCTGCGGGTTTGCGGTAAATAATCCGATCAGATAGTTGGGGATCAGCCAGGACAACGCTGTCCCGACTGCCATCACGCCTGCGGTGAGCATCAGGGTCGTCCGGAAGATCTGCTTCACTCGTTCCTTCTCGCCCGCGCCGTAATTGTAGCCCATCAGCGGACGGATGCCCTGGATGATGCCGTTTGCCGTCAGATAGATGAAGGTCTGCAGCTTATAATATACCCCCAGCACGAGGACGTATTTTTCTGAAAAGCCTGCTAGGATTCCATTGAGTACGGAGATCAGAAGGGACGGCAGCGCCAGACTCAGCGTGGCGGAAAGCCCCACGGAATACATCCTGGCCGCCACATCCCGCTGGGGCCGCAGATACTTCCGCATGATCTTCAGGGGCAGCGGATCGATTTTACAGAAGATCAGATATACCACAAGGGTGAGCACCTGCCCGATCCCGGTGGCATAAGCCGCCCCGGCGATCCCCATGGCCGGGAAAATGCCGATGCCGAAGATCATCAGCGGATCCAGTATGATATTTGCCGCAAATCCGCACATCATGCTGAACATGGAGACCTTCATCTTGCCTACCGCCTGAAATACCTTTTCGTAGACCAGAGTCATGGCGATGACCACGGCAAATAAAAATGCCCGGTTAGAATATTCCAGCGCCATCCGGATGACCGTTTCGTCCGTGGAGAACATCCGCAGGAACGCAGGCATCACGGCAATGCAGATCACCATCAGCACCGCCCCGTGAAGCATGTTTAAAACCATCCCCTGGGTGGCTGCCTTGTCCGCCCGCTCCTGGTCGCCGGCTCCCAGATAATAGGCCGCGCTGGAATTGATCCCAATGGCAAATCCGATGGCAATGGCGTTGATCATATTCTGCACCGGGTACACCAGGGACAGGGCCGTCATGGCATCTTCGCTCAATTTTGCAACAAAATAACTGTCCACAATGTTGTAGAGTGAGTTTACCGCCATGGAAATGACCATGGGCAGGGACATGGATAGCACAAGGGGCAGTATCTTCTTTTCTTTCATAAATGTTTGTTTCATAGATTCCTCAATTCTATCATGGCAGCATAGTGCCTGATCGAAAATTTTCCGTCTGTACGGTTGCAATCCGAAATCTGTTTAAAAAATCATAACTCCATTTTTTCACCTCTAACTCACATCATATTCCATTTTCCGGTGAAAATCCAGTATTTTTTAACCAACCGGACTTATGGAACCGTCCCTAAATAACTTGCTATTTTGTGACAGTTCCTATGAATTTTAAAAGAGCCCGGCTGACCGCCTGTGCGTAATGCTCCGCCGGCTCCTCCATCCCCTCTGCGATCCAGCGCTGAAGCAGCAGGGAAAATCCGCCGGTAGAATACTCCGCAAAGTACTCCGTATCCCTGTCATTTTCCCGGTCCCTGCCGCTGATCCTGGCTTTCACTACCACTCCGGACGCACGGCTGAGTTCGAAGTACAGCATCTGGTCCAGGCCGCATCGATGCATGAGCAGCAATGTGTCCCGGTGTCGTCCCCAAAAGGTAAAATATTCCTGTGCAATCCGACTGATATCGTAGTGCTCAAGAGCCGCGTTCTCGCGGTATTCTCGGCACAGACTTTCAAAATAGCAATGGAGCACCTCATCCTTTTCATGATACATTCTGTAAAATGTCCGCCTGGATACATCTGCCGTCTTTGCGATCTCAGACACGGTGATCTGAGCGTAAGGCTTCTCTTCCATGATCAGAAATAGCGCATCCTCTATCATCCTGCGGGACTGCTCTTTCTGCTTTTGATGACCGTTCATCCTGCTTTCCTCCTGGAAAATGTTCCGTATGTACGGCTGCAATCCGAACTATCAGTTTTATGCAATTCATTGCAATAAAACCGATAGTTCGGATTAGCAACGGTACAGGCAGAAAATATTTCTGCAGCTCAAATACGCCTTTCTGTAGCACTTTCGGCCTGCGTCTTGATTTTCCGCTTCATACAGTATACTATAAAAAAAGAATTGTCACAAGTGTAACACATTTTTGCATTTTCCAGAAGGGAGTTTTTTATGAATCGAATCGTTGTAGTATATGAGTCAAAATACGGTTATACCAAACGTTACGCCGAGTGGCTCGGGGAGGCGCTATCCTGCCCGGTCTTTGAACGGAAAGCCTTCCGTCCTCGAAATCTTTCCAAATATGAAACTGTGATCTACGGCGGAGGAATCTATGCAGGCGTGATCAGCGGCATCCAGTTCCTCCGCCGGAATGAAACGCTTCTATCCGAAAAAAAGGTGCTTCTGTTTACCTGTGGGCTTGCAGACCCGGACAATCCCGACAACATTTCCAATATCCGAAGCTTCGTGGAAAAGGCTTTTTCAGGGAAGATTCCGGAGCAGATCCGGCTCTTTCATCTGCGGGGCGGGATGGATTATTCCCGGCTGACTTTTGTACACAGGTCCATGATGTCTATACTCCGGAAAATGCTGCTCAAGAAGGCTGACAGCGAGCGCAGCTGGGAGGGCCGCCAGATTTTGGAGGCTTACGGACAGTGCCTGGATTTTACGGATCGGAAAAGTATCCGGCCTTTGGTGGAATATACGGGATGTGAATCGTCGTTTTGTGGAAGTCATTTTCGATCACTCCGAGCCCCGCAATGATCTCCTGTCCGTTCAGTACAACATACTATTGCGGGACCGGGGATGTATTGTTCAGGCATTCCTCCATGCTTTCCAGATAGGCGGATTCGGGGATATTCCATTTCTGGTGGAACCAGCGGGCGGCGGGTTTCAGGAGGTCTTTGTGTTCCTGGATTTTTTTGATCGGGTAATGGCTCATTCGCTTTCTCCATAGTTGTTTTTTCGGTAAAAACTAAAACGTTGCTCATTATATGATGGAATCTATAAACAGCCTGCGGGAACTCATTGGCTAACACCCAAATCCCCGCAGGCTGTTCCTGAATTCTAAAGTCTGCTCTCAATCTTATTAATATACTTTTTGAGCAAGATCGCCCATTCGGAAATATGCTCCTCTGTAAAATGAGTCGCCAGCCCGCTGATACTGACCGCCGCATATACATTTCTGCTTCGGTCAAGGACAGGCATCGCAATGCATTTGATTCCAAATTCATGCTCCATATCGTCCACCGCATAGCCCCTCTGTCTTGTCCGGGCCAGCTCTTCCTTCAGCGTGTCCCTGTCGGTGATACTGTTTTCCGTGTATCCTTTCAGCTCCTGCCGTTGCAGATATTCCGCCACGAACACGTCACCCATATAGGACAGCATGGCTTTTCCTAGCCCGGTGCAGTACATCTGAGCGCGCTCTCCGAGAATCGAACGCATCAGCTCCACCGAATCCGCAGGATACATAGCTTCCAGATAAAGCACCTCATACCGGTACGGGACGGCAAGATATACCCGCTCCCTGGTCTGATTGGCCATCTCCTGCATATAAGGCATTGCAATCTTGGTAATCGAGTAGTTGTCTCCCATCGCTTTACTGAGATTGAAGATCTGAATCCCCAAGCGATATTTTCCCGATGCTTCGTCCTGCTCCAGATATTCCATCGCCTGCAGGGTGGACAAAATATTATGCACCGTGCTCTTGTTCAAACTAAAATATTCGCTGATCTCCGTTACTCCAAGTAATGGCTTTTCCGTGAAATAGTTTAAAATATCCAAAGCTTTCCGGAGACTTTTGACCTTAACCTCACCATGCTCCATGCTTTCTTCCTCCTGCTTTTTCAGCTTCCGTACCAGACGCCACATGTGTACTGCCGCTTACAGCCCGGTACATCATTCCGCCAGACCGCTTCAACTGCAGTACATAAAGAACTGCTGCCAGAATATTTTCATTTTCATTATAGCATTCAGGAAGTATAGATTCAATAAGCTTTCTTCAGAAGCCTCTCTAAACCAGCCGGTGCTCTGGTTCTTCACCTCGTAATACTGCCAGAAGCGCTTTTGCCGTCACTATGGACGTTGTTTCGCAGTTTTCATAGGTCTCTGCAGATACGTGAGGAGTCGCGATATAATTTTCCATATGGAACAACGGGCCGTTCGGATCAATCGGCTCTTTTTCAAAGACATCGGTTCCGAACCCCGCCACCTTTCCGGCCTGCATTGCCTCGGCCATATGCGCCTCATTCACGATACTGCCCCGGGCCGTATTCACGACCAACACTCCGTACTTCATGACCGCGATCGTGTCTCGGTTCACAAAATGTTTTGTAGCCGGCGTTGCCGGAAGATGGATCGAAAGAATATCGGACTGTTCCAGCACTTCCTTCCGGGAAACCATCTCCACCCCCAGTCTGGCCGCCGCTTCCTGATCAGGATACATGTCATAGGCGATCATGCGGGGATGAAAGCCTGCCAGCCTTTCCGCCGCGTTTCTTGCGATCGCGCCGAATCCTAAAAATCCGATCGTCCGGCTTTTCAGTTCATGAAACATGGGGCGCGGCCATCCGCCGTTTCTCACAGCCGCATTCAGCCTGGGAACCTCCCGGACCAGACAAAGCATCAGGGCAATCGCCTGCTCCGCCACCGCCGAGGAATTGATCCCGGGGCTGTTACTCACAATGATCCCATGCGCTTTCGCGGCCTCCAGGTCAATATTGTCCACACCCACTCCGAATCTGGCCATCGCCCTCAGCTTCGGCGCCAGACGAAATACCTCTTCATTCCACGTATCCACTCCAACGACCACACCGTCAATATCCGGCACGATCTCTTTCAATTCTTCCAATGTATATGGTCTGCCGTGAGGATTTTCTATAATCGCACAGCCGGCCTCTTCCAGAATCTTTTTTCCGGCAACACAATATTTCGAATAATTGGTTGCCGTAACCAGAACTTTCATATTCTGCCATCCCTCCATATTCTATACCGCGCATTCTCACAAACCCGGGAACAAAGCGCTTCCGGGAGCGCTCATACTCATAGCCGATAAAATATGCCGTGAGTATTGCGTTAGGCGCAGCCGCAAAGCGGTATGCAGCCCCAGCGGAAATCCGATCAGATTCCCAGCTGCCCCCGCATATGATCCGTCAGCCGCATCAGCTGCTCAACCTCCAGCTTTCCGGTAGCATCCAAAAGCGCTGCATCCTTTGTCCTTGTATACAAAGAACAAAAATTTCCAAGCTGTTTCTGGCAATATTTTGCATTCACCGGATAGACCTGTCTTTCAATCATCGAGGTGATCGTCAGAAAATCTGCCAATATCCTGGCCTTCTCAGGCTCTTCCTGATAATGTCCGCAAAGCCACACATATAAGTCCGCATGAAAATTTGCCATCACGCCGCTGAACCCGCTTCCGCCAAGACGCAGCGTCTCCAAAAGGGTAGACGAATTGGCATTGAACAGTTTTAAACGGCTGCCCTGGATGCTCTCCAGCTTCCTGCGGATATTTTCAATGCTGCAGCTTGTGTCCTTGATAAAATAAAATCTTCCAGTATCCGCGCACCATTTTAACAATTCCGGTGAAATGATCCTTTTATAAGGATACGGGCACTCATAAAACCCGAGAGCCAGATCCTTTGGAAGCCCGGCCAAAAGCAGCTTTAGATTTTCCAGCCAGATTTCATCGCTTTCTCCCGTCTCCGCAAGCCGGTTCGTCAGCAGAATCACTGCGTCCACCCCGGTTTCCGCTACCGCATTCAATTCTTCTGCCTGTCCGGAAATGGAATCCGAGATGTGGCCTGAAGCTACGACAGATACTCTTCCGTCCGCCCGTTCTTTCACAAATCGGGCAATTTGTACCCGGTCTTCCAATGTCAGGAAAAACATTTCGCTGGACTGGCAGTCCGCAAACAGTCCTGCCACGCCGTTTTCTATGTACCAGTCCACTAATTTTCCAAGCGCGTCATAATCCACTTGATTGTTGTCTGTAAACGGAGTCAGCATGACCGGCCATACTCCGTCCTTGAATTTATCGCCCATAACTCTTCTCCTGCTGCTCATATTTTGCTGTGGTTTTCGGTCTGTTATCTAACCGTCCGCAAATCACGATCATAATCTTCCAGAATCCGTTGAACCTCTGTCATCTGGTTATTGGAAATACTCATACTGCGCTGCTGCATCCGCCGGCTTCCTCTCACATAGTATTCCGTTGCCGCTTTGATGGCTGCATTTCCATTTCCGATCAGATGGATCAGCCGATACAGACGATTGATCCGTACCTGACATGCTTTTATTTTTTCGGAATCTCCGTTCAAAAAAGCCCGGTACATCTCCACATATGGCTCAACACGTACATTGCTCAATCCCGATACCATTCCGTCCCCGCCTGCCAGCAGCGTCGCTCCGCACAGGTAGTCTTCTCCCTGAATCCACGCGAATCCTTCCTCTTTTCTTTCAAACAAACCGCGCGTAAAGTTCATAAAATTACCGGAGGAATCTTTTACGCCTGCTATATTTTGCAATCCGGCCAACCGTCCGATCGTATCCGGTTCTATCGGATTATGTGTGGCAGACGGAATATTGTAAATGATGACCGGAGCAAATGCCTTTACCGCTATTTGCTTGTAATGCTCCATGATGTCCTCCTGAGAGGCTGCATGGTAGTAGGGCGGCGTGGCAACGATATAATCTGCGCCGCAGTCCTTCATTTTATCGAAATCCCCTCATCAACCATAGCGCGAAGGGCTGATTGGAAGCTACTACAATGATGACCAGTATGAATTTGGTATCTGCCAGTCCCAGATTTGTCGCAATGATAAAGTAAGGGATCGCAAGCAGCATCTGCGGAAACATCCTCAGAAGCAGCGTCGAATTGAGCATCCTGGTTGCAAATTTTCCGCCGTTCCGGATCAGTCCGTAGGCTCCCAGTGTCGCCGTGGGCACGGAGATCAGAACACAGCATCCGGTAATGATCAGCGTATTGCATAAATATTTTGTAAATCCCCTCTCGATCCAAAGGGTTTTAAAATTATCGAAAATAGGTTTGTATATCCAGGTAAAGGATGTGGAAAATGCGTCTACGGGCTGCTTTGTAGCGATCACGACCGCATATACGATCGGAAAAATAGAGATCAGCGCCACCAAGATCAGTACAATGTAGCTGGCCGCAATAATGATCCTTCGTTTTGTTCTCATCAATCCACCTCCTTTGAACGCAGAACCTTCATAATAATAGAAATAATTACCGCAAGAATCAGCAGGGTGATCACCCCGACCGCGCATCCTCTTCCTACACGCAGTTTTGTAAATGTCGTTGTATAATTATAAATTGCCAGTGTTTCCGTTGAGATCCCGGGCCCGCCCCCTGTGGTCACATTGACCCGGTCAAACAGCCGGAACGCATCCATGGTCCGCATCATGAAAATAATGATGATCAGCTGCCGGAGATTGGGAAGTTTGATGCTCCGAAACAACTGCCAGCTGTTGGCCCCGTCTATTTTCGCCGCCTCCACCTGATCTGCCGGAATGGATTGCAGGCCTGCATATAAGATGATCACTGCAAACGGCGTATTCTGATATACTTCCCCCAGAATGACCACGACCCTTGCCCAGAATGCGGAGTCCAGCCAGCCCGGAGCATAGATTCCGACCGCTGCTAGAAGCTGGTCCATGATTCCCCAATTGGACATGAACATCCATCTGAAAATAACCCCCATTGCTGCCGCGGTGATAAAGTAAGGGATGTAGATCATAATGCTGATGGGCTTTTTGAAATGATGGATGTTATCCAGAAGCATTGCCAGAATCATCCCAAGCACAAACTGGAGCAATACGGCCGCCACCGTCAGGATCAGCGTAAAGCCCAGGGCGCTGGCAAATTCTGAATCCTGTAATACATTGATATAGTTATCCAGGCCAATGAATTTCGCTTCCCTTCCCAGGCGGTAATTTGTGAAGCTGTACACCACGGCATAGCCCACCGGAAACAGCATAATCGAAAATATCAGAATGAAGCTTGGCAGAGCAAATAATAAATATTTATTTTCCTTCTTCATGCATCCGTCCTTTCTGAGCGGAAACGGTGTGCCCTATGCCGCGCCTGCCAAAACTCCTGTTGATTTCCGCCCGCCCCGCATATCCACACCGTTTCTTTTTCTATTTTGTTTGTCTGCCGCAGTTATTATTCGTAATAACCTGCCTCGTCCAGAATTTCTTCACACTCCGCAGCTGCTTTATCCATTGCGGACTGCGCGTCTGTTCCGTTGATCAGGACATCTGCCAGAGCCGTCATGGAGATCTCCATGATCTCTGAAAATTCCGGAATTGCAGGACGCATCCTTGCTCCGTCCTGAATCGCGTCCCATGCCGCTTTGTAGTCCGGCCTGCTCTCGAACAGTTCGTCGTTCAGCAGAGAAGTCCTTACCGGCATTCCGGTTTCCGCCCCTTCTTTCATCACATCTTCGGTCAGCGCATTGCACATGGTCCGAAATACGAGATCCGGATCATTTTCCGTAAATGCGGAAATGGAATAGCCTGCTGTCGCGAATAATGATGCTGTCGGTCCGCCCTCTTCCAATGCCGGGGGATTGTAAAATCCAACCTTTCCTACAACCTTGGATTTTTCTTCATTGTCCATGTCTCCGGAGCGGGTCGTCTGGATCAGTCCCATTGCCGCAAGATCCTGCGTCATGGCAAGAGCCGCTTCATCGGATCCATAGGTGGTGCTGCCGTCCGGGCAATATGGCATCAGCTTCTGGATGTAAGAAATGGCTTCCATTGCCTCCTCGCTGTTGAATGCCGGCTTCATGTCGTCGTCAAACCACCATCCTCCGCATGCGGTCATAAAGCACTGGAAGGTGATCGCCAGCAGATCCGATGCTTTCAGGGAAAGTGTCAATCCCGATCTGCTGTCCGTCGTCAGCGCCTCCGCCGCTGCCACAAGGTCGTCCAACGTTTTCGGGGCATCCAGTCCGGCTTCTTTCAGCACATCATCCCGCGCAAAGATCAATGCTGCCCACTGGTGGCTCGGAATCCCGTAAATATGTCCGTCATAGGTATATGCGTCCCATAAGTAATCCGGGATATCATCGAAATGATATTCGTCTTTGTATTTTTCAATATAGTCGTCCAGCGGCAGAAGCCAGCCCCCATCCGCGAAGGTTGCCAGATCCGGCGGGAAGATGTAGGTCAGATCATAAGCACTGGACTTGGAGGACAAGTTCATGGTCATCTTTTCCTGCCAGTCCCCATAGGTGGTCAGCTCTGTATTCAGCGTCACATTGTCCGGCGCGTTGTCTACCATTGCCTGCGCATAATATTCCAGCGCCGCGTATCTGTGGCTCAGCAGATTAAGCTCTACGGCTTCTGTTCCGGCATCCTCATTGTTCCCGGTATCTTCCGCATCTGCGCCTGTATCGGAATCTACCGCTGTATCTTGTGTATCTGTACCCGAATTATTGCTGTTTCCGCACGCTGCCAGCATCCCGATCATTGCGCCGGTAAGCAGACATGCTGTAATCCGTTTCCAAAGCTTTGTTCTCATATTGTTTCTCCTTTCTACTTTGTCAAGCCCCAAATGATAGACTTTTTCATGAGTCTGACGTATTTGTACCTCTCCTGGTTTTTGTATATAGTTTGTGCAGCCAATGGATTGTATATTTACCTGCCGTTTACATTTTTCCTTCCCTTTCCATACATTACGGATTTAAAATTACTTTGATTGCTTTACTGTCTGGTTCGCACAGCAGGTCAAAGCCTTCCTTTACCTTTTCCAGAGGAAGCCTGTGCGTGATCACCTTTTCAATATCCACCATATTATTTTTCAGATATTCCAGAGTCGTCCCGCATTCATCCGCATATCCTGTGCTGCCGAATACATGCAGTTCCTTGTATACGATCTGCTGGATCGCCAGTTCCAGCTCTGGCTTCGTAAAGCCAAGCGCAACAACCGTCCCCCGCTTCCGGCACATCTGCAGTGCCAGATTGTAGGTCGTGCTGATTCCAACAGCTTCTACCACCACATCAGGGCCCATGCCGTCTGTCTCCTGCTTCACTTTTTCCAGAAAATCCGGATCATCGGATTTCAGACAGCAGGTCGCTCCAACGTCCTTTGCAATCCCCAGCTTGTAATCTGACAGGTCCACCGCAATGACCTTGACCGCGCCTGCAAGCCTGGCGGTCTGTACCGCAAGAAGCCCTATCGTTCCTGCCCCAGTAATGACCACCTTATCGCCCAGCTTCACACCTCCGCGGTTGATCAGATGAATGGCGTTGCCCAGCGGATCCAAAAAGGTTCCGTAATCATAGCTCACCTCATCCGGCAGATGATACAGCTGCTTCTCATGCATCACCAGATATTCGCACATGGCCCCGTCCAGGAATCCCCGCATGGACGATCCGATCAGTAACGGATGGTCACATAAATGCGGCAGGCCTTTTCTGCACATAATGCAGAATTCACAGTTGATCTGTGGATTGACCGCTACCCGGTCGCCTGGTTTCCATCTGGTAACCTTTCCACCAATTTCCGCCACATCACCGGTGGCTTCATGGCCCATAATAATACCAGGCTCTCTGCGGTCCAGTCCATTGCCTCTATATGGGTGTATATCCGAGCCACAGATCCCTACCGCACGGATGCGGATCAGCACTTCATGCTCCTTCGGTTTGGGAATCTCCCTTTCACAAATTTCAAATTCATAAGGCGCTTTAAATATTGCTGCTTTCATCTCTTTTCCATAATCCTCCTTCCGTTTATTATTATTGTACAGTGTTTATATTATACGGCAAAAAAAATAGTCTCTGTAATTACAATGGATAATTATATCGGGCTCTTCGCAGTTTATTAATAATAAACACTGTTCTGTATTTATAATTATAGCATAAATAAGTGGATAATGCAATTATAACAATTTATCAATAATTGGGTGGGAATTTTGTGCATATGTTACGAAGTTCAAAAAAAGAGCGCTCCTTTTTATTGGTTATGCAGTCTGATATTTCTGTCTAAAGAAAAAAGTCCCCCACCATTCAGTGAGAGACTACACCTATACTCCATTAAAACCTCTTTTGCCTGCGCCAGCAGCGCCGTATTTTCCAGTGCTGTCTTTTCCAGATTTTCTTATATCTATCGCTTTTTCCAGCTGTGATGATGTGATCACTTCTTTTTTATCTGATCTGCATGACATTAATACCACCGCTGAAACCGCCACTATCACAATTATCCCACTGATTACTACCGGAATTATTTTTTCTTCATATTATTCCTCCCACAAAAGTTCCCTGTTTTTGTTGCTCAGATTAATAAGTTTTCGTATTCCCATACTATTTTTTCACCGAAAATAATCCCTGAATGATCTGTCCGATTGCTTTTTTATCCGTATCTTCGGTAATCTGCTTTGACGCAGCTGTAACTTTTTCGATAAATTCCCTGGATAGTCTGGATTCCATTACCCTTGTTACCCAATCAATATCTTTTACTGTTTTCTTTCCTAGGTATACTTGTTCAAAAGCATATATGGTTCCTTCGCCAATTGCAGCCACAAAACTTCCGGCTATGATTGCATTGACGACACCTGCCGCCAAATTTATTCCAGGAATAGCCTTTAGACCACTTATCGCTGCTTTAGCTGCCGTACTTACAGTTCCCACTTCAATAATGGAATTAAAAAAATGTTTCGAATCCTCATTTTTCTTAATTCCATACACCTGCGCAAGCGCATTGATTTCCGCAACTTCAATCGGTGAAAGTATCACCGCATCGGCAAATGGTACTGGAACTGCTCCTACAAGTACTCCTGCTGTTGTAGATGCTCCCACTATACTTTGCGCAAAAATCCTTTTTCTATTAAGTTTGTATTGATAAATATCTCTCTCGGCTGCTTTAACCCCTTCCGGCATCAACTCATTAGTAATATCTATGAGTTCTGTAATTCCTTCCGGAGCAGCAAAAGCAGAATCATTCAAAACATATGAAAGGGTATTTCATCGCTTTCATATATCTCCAAATAATTTGTTGTTCCTTCCGTTCCCCATCCTGTTTTGGCCTTTTCTTCTCCTAAAACAGCATTGATAAGGGTCGATTTTCCAACACCCGAATTTCCAATTACCAATACATTTCCTCTCTTCATAATGAGTGCCTCCCTCAACTTGCGTTTTCCGCAGAAAACCTCACATATTTCAATTCAACAGACAGAATTTAATGTTTTTTAAGTTCTGCAATAGCAGCATAATGTAAAATATCAAATTCATTCGGCGCAATTTGTTCAAGGAGCGTCATATGCTCTTGTTCCCACATCGAAATCTCCTTCTCGGTAAGCGAAGCGCCGATTCCACGACAAGCCTTCATTCTTCCATTCCAACTTTCACGAGTAAACGGTATTCTTAAAGTATATTCTTCATGATATGCAAGCTCAAAGTTTTCTTTGTAGCAATCTGGTATGTCTATTTGGTGTTTCGTTTCTCCTGCGCCACTCCAATTTGGATTATATTTTAATACAAGTTTTTCACTGGCTCCTGCAATCTCATCCTCAAATGGCAGCCATGCCATATATAAAGCAAGAATACTTCCCCCTTGTTTCAACATACGATAAAACTTAGGCATAACAATCTCATGGTCGAAATACCAAAAACACTGGCATGCTGTAATTACATCAAAAGAGTTATCCGAAAAACTTATATCCTCTGTTGATATAACATGATAATCTATATCCATACCTTTTGAGAGAATTTTCGCTTGTTCAATTTGGTTTTCTGAAATATCCGCAGCCGTCCACTTTGCTCCATACTGATACATATTTCTAGGGAGAACCCCCGTTCCTGTTCCAATATCAAGGACAGATTGTCCGTCCAAGCATAATTTACGGTCAATAATTCTGTGATAAAACTCTTGCGGATAAATGTCACGGAATTTCGCATAATCTAAAGAAGTTTTCCCCCAGTCAAAGGGGGTTCCGCTATCTATATCTCTATTTATTATCTTCATATCATAACTTTCCTTAATCCTGATTTTCTTTGTACGCAACTCCCGAATAAAATGGATTTTCTATTTATACTGGCTTAATCAAACCGTTTTCCCAAAAAGCATCAAAGTTGTTTACCGCACTTGACAGCCACCAAGTGTTGCCTCATTCCGTTTATACCGATAAACATCTCGTTTGCGCCAACCTTTTGCACGAAATTTTTCCACCTGTACGATTGGATGCTCTTTGAGCATCCAACCCACCTCATAAAAGTCACGCATTTCCCCTGCCACGCTATATCCATTGAATAAATGCTGTTTTATCGTCACTATTGTACCCTGCCTTTCTGTAAAAATCCAATGTACTTTTTTTCTTAGAGCCTGTGAGCAGCATCATTTTATAGCAGTTTTCTTTTATGGCAATCTCTTTTGCGTAATCTAAGCACTGCGTTGCCAGTCCTCTTTTTCTGAACTTTTCATCAGTTATCACATTTTCAATAAAAGCATACGGCTGCTGGTTGCGAGTCAGGTTGGGAATGATGACACAGACACAGGAAGATACGATTTCCCCATTTTCTTCAGCGACAATCACATGATGATTTTTATCCTGAAAAATATTGTCCCAAATCTGTAATAGTTCAACGGTCTTTTCCGGCATGGGATTATTGTGTAACTGCATATATAGTCTTAATAAACCGTCTAAATCATCCTTCAAGATTTCCCTAATCATATATACCGCCCTTCCGTATTATCCATTCCATTCATCATTAAATTCTTTTAAAAATCCACGCATATACTCATCCCTTTTCCAATCAATGGATTTTGCGCAGTCGGTATTCATCATATCTTTAATCAAAAGCAATTTAACATAATACGCCGTGCATTTTCGTAATCCCTTGTTTCAAATATCTTTATATCATCTGTATCATGCAGCAATCATCACTATGTATTCGTCGCATTTTTCTGTTTTTGCAATTTTCTCCGCATTATTTAAGACTCTTAAGCTATGCCAGTCATCATGTCCCGAACAGTCATTCTCAAACAATTCCTTTATTTTTTGCAATAGGATATATTTTGTCTGTTCATATATATTCCTCAAATTATCCATTTTTCTAAATAAGCGGCTACGCCATCCTCCTCATTTGAAAGTGTGATATCATTAGCAATGTCTTTGACCTCTTGTACCGCATTACCCATCGCAACACCAATGCCGCATAGCTTTAGCATACCAATATCTGCATAATCATCTCCAAAAGCAGCAATTTCCGATACATCTGCATGACATGTTTCACATACTGCTAATATTGCCTTTTCCTTTGTAATCCCGCTTTTCGTAAACTTATACCAGTCGCCATCCGAAAAATGCTGGCTGTCAAGCTCTGAGAAATGTTCACACAATTTCTGTGCCAAGTTAGGATGGCGTACCTCAACACATATCTTCAAAGCTTCGTGCTTAAAGTCTGCAAAGTCCGTATATATGCTGTCTCCCCAGCTTTTATCCTGCTCTTTTGGATCGGTTTTATAATTCCAATAATGTGCCTCTAATGTGTCAACCGTAATTTCACAATCCATACCGCATATTTTTCTTGCTGACTCTATAAAGTTTTCTGTCTCTATTGCCGAAAAGGAAGAAGAACAGATGATTTTTTCGTTTACCCGTACCAATGCCCCTCCGCTGGAAATAAGAATATCCGGCTTCATTTCTCTTAAAAAACTCAAACAATTTTGTTCGCTCCTTGATGTTGAAATGCCGATTAAATACCCACATTTTTTACATTTGCATAATATTTCCAGAGTACATTCAGATAAGGTTTTATCATTTCTTAACAAAGTGCCGTCTAAATCAAAAAGTAATATTTTAGGTTTTCTCATTGTATCTTTCTCCAAAAGCCAAGCTCTTTTAAACGTATGCAGTGAATCTATGATAACACATTCTTTTGCATTTATCATCAAGAAATTGTTAAGTATAACAAAGGCCAAAAGTCAATCTTGCCCTTCGATCTTTGCCTTGTTATGTTAATCTTTACATAACAAGGCAAAGGTAGAGAGGTGGTTCCGGACCATGAAGAACCCGTGGATGGCCTCCCTGGATATGCGGGATTTTCCTTCCCTGGAGGCCCTTTCCGAAGGCCTGCGCGCCTACGTCCGCAACTACAACCTTTCCGCCCATTCCTCCCTTAAGGGGAGCGCCCCTCATAAAGGCGGTAAATTTATTTTCGGAAAATCGCTGATACGAGATAACTTGACAATCCATCTCCCAACACAGGCTCTTACAGAGTACAACGCCACAGCAGAGAGAAAAGTCTATCTTTTTACTGGAAGCAAGGTCACTGGCGGCTTTTGTGTGACAAGAAAAGGGTTGTCAGAACCTTCAAAGCTAGGGCACATTCTTACTGATAATCCGGCTTTACTGAATTATCAGACCGCAGAGGGCGAATTTGTCAAATACAAAGGACGGGCATACTGTTGGATAAATATTTCAGAGAATGGTGTTATTCAGCTTAATCAACAGATATTAGATTTTCTTAATCTGAAGATTGAAATGGAACTATTGTCTATCCGAAGCAGTGATATAGCTTTTACAATGGGCGCAACCGGTCCTTTGTTGGAAAGAGCCGACAATTATGAGGCCGAAATCAAAGTTTACTGAACAATATCTACAG
>Ga0137308_100250_pt1 | contig 98398 bp, 88 predicted proteins | sample Inofrocosms_June_FD_97181 | JGI IMG/M metagenome (GOLD analysis project Ga0137308, IMG submission 97181) | Mouse cecal microbial communities from Vienna, Austria - N-Acetylneuraminic and N-Acetylglucosamine D2O microcosms_June | ecosystem: Host-associated > Mammals > Digestive system > Large...
GCGCCTATTTTTCGCCCCGGCTTATTCCGCCATTTTCAGATTTGCATTCCAGGCCGTCACAAAACGTATGTTCTTTGGTTTTGCCTTGATTTCGGGCCAAAAATCAGGGAGTTTCGCAATTACCTATTCCGGTATACTTCTCCTGTATTTTCTCCCGGCCATCGTTAAAGCAGAAAGTCAGCAGCCACCCCTGCTCCTGGCCCCGGCTTTCCATATATTCCGAAAGCTGGGCCAGGCCCTCTGAAAATCGTTTCGGGCCATGCCATACTTTTAGCTCCAGAATGTATTCCCTCTTTCTATAGAAGACAACGATGTCCATTCTGGTACTGTCCCTAGTCTCCGGCTCTACCACATAATGCCCCGTTCCGTTGATGATTGGCTTCAAAAACGCAAGAAACAATACCCTGCCCTGCTTTTCGATAAAAGCGTCATCGCTCCTGCGGTATTCCGTTTTCATAAAATCCCGGAACCCCAGGAGAATCCCATCCATGTCCAAATCGCCCGTCTTTGTCACAAATCGGCTCCTTGGCATCGGCAGCATTTGCTGCTCCATCAGTTTCCCCGCAATCAGGTGGTCATAGATATAGGTCTCGAAAAGGATATTGGATATTTTACAGATTCCCTCGTTCTCCGCGATGATGCCAAAGGTCACGCCCAGATTGATTTCCGGATTGGACAGCTTATAGGGAATCTGTCTGCCCTCCAGCAGGATTCCCTCTACCAGTCTTTTGAAACCATCGTTATTTTCTATGTTTTTTACCACATCATCGAACAGGGTGTTCGTGCCTTTCAAAATCTCACGCACTGCCGCGCGTATCCCCTCTTTTGTCCAGTATTCCGGCAGTTCCAGGATTTCGGGAAGCCGCTCGTCCAGCCAGAGACAGAGCAGGCTGACCAGAAAGGGATATCCGCCGGTATATCTGTAGATTTCCTCCGCCAATTCCTCTGTCTCAAAGGAAATGTCCCTCTCTTCCCGATACGCCCGGAGCATGGAGGAGATTTCCGGAAGCGAAAGTCTCATGTCAATCGGGAAATCCACTGCTACGTTCCAGGGCGAATTATATTTTTTCTCTTCGTCAGGCCGATACTTTATCTTCAGGTTTTTGATATCATAGATGCCTGCGAGAATGACGCTTTTAAAAGTAATTGTCCCAAAGGCCCGTTCCAGATACAATTCGCGCAGCAGGCCCAGAAAGTTCAGGAACATCTGGTTATCCGTGCTTTTGTCCACCTCATCGATAAACAGGAGCACCTCTCTGTCTGCCTGGGCACAGAATGTGATGATGCGCTCCTTTAAGGTATCCAGACTTTCCTCCTGCCGCGAGGTATTCCACACTTCTGCCTGCGCTTCCTGATAGCCGGACATCCGAAGCCCTCTTGCGAACCTGGCACAGATTCTGCGGACAAAGGTATCCTCTGTCCGGAATGCCTCGCTTCCCATGCCCTCGAAGCTGGTATTGATTACGATATATTGGTCTTTTAGCCGCCTCCACAGCAGCATGAGAGTGGTGGTCTTTCCGTACTGCCTGGCGCGGTTTATCACAAAATAGGAATCCTGCTCAACCAAGCGTATGATTCTGTCAATTTTGTCCGATGTGTCGGCCATAAAGTGCTTTTCCGGAATACATGTTCCAGCGACATTAAATCTCCTGTTCATACGGCTCTCCCCAAGTCATTAACCTGATAGTAGTTCTTGTGCCAACATTGTACCATGTGCATAGCTTCGCACATGGCAGTTATGCCACTCGGCGTTCTCTGCCGGAAATATAGTCATATTATACCATGAAAGGGAAAATAAATCCACTCTTCTGTCCTCATGAAAAGTCGTTGAGCCCGAAGAACAGGGAAAAGGACTGGGGAGAAAGCTGATTCAATATGGGATAGAAAATCATGCGGTCAGTGAATTGGCGGTCAATGAGCAGAACCCGCTTGCGAAAGGCTTTTATGAGCATATGGGCTTTCATGTCTATAAACGGACGGATTATGACGAGCAGGGCAATCCGTACCCGCTTTTATATATGAGATGGAACGGCATTTTCGATGACAGAGAGGGAGGGAGGCAGGAATACGCCACGGCTGGAGACAGAAAGGCTAATATTGAGAAAATTCACTGAAAATGATATAGCAGCATTGTACCTGATACTGACAGACAAAGAGGTCAACACCTTTCTGCCCTGGTTCCCTTTGAAGAGCATGGAGGAGGCGCGGGCCTTTTTTGTGGCAAGGTATGCGGCAGAATACGAAAAGCCTCAGGCCTATGCTTATGCCATCTGCCTGAAAGAGGATAACTATCCCATTGGCTACATAAAGGTGGACATGGACGAAAGCTATGATTTCGGCTATGGGCTCCATAGAAAGTTCTGGCACCGGGGAATCGTCACGGAAGCTGGGAAAGATGTCATAGCTCAGGTAAAAAAGGACGGACTCCCCTATATCACGGCGACCCATGACATCAAAAATCCCCGCAGCGGCGGGGTCATGCGGCAGGTGGGAATGAAATATCAGTATTCCTATGAAGAGCAATGGCAGCCTAAAGATTTTTTGGTTACCTTTCGGATGTATCAGCTAAATTTTAATAAACAAGACAATATTATCTTCCAAAAATATTGGGACAATTCTGCGGTGCACTTTGTGGAGACAGGGGTTTAGCTAAGGGTTTGGGCGTAGAATGGAGGCGGTGGGAAAGGTCATCTGGGGACGAATGGTGACGGGGGAGGTTTTCATAACCGACGAGAGGCGACAAAAATACGTGATGAATTCGCCCCCATTGACCGTTGACATGGAAACCGCAGCCATTGCCCATGTGTGCTATGGAAACGGCATACGGTTTCTTGCAATCCGGTGCGTCACCGATACTGCGGCGCAGCGTCAAAGCCTCCGCTATCGCCAAGGATATCACTGCTGCCCTGTCAGGTGAAACAGAAAGATAGCTTGAAAAAGGGGGTATAGTTCTGGGTTGCTTTATGCGATGCCTCTAAAGGAAAGGAGCCGTCTGCCCCGTGCCGGAGCTGTCACTTCCACCCATAAGAAATCATGATTCCCCTGGTCTGCGTCAGGGAGACGCTGTCCGCGTGCTGCTTCAGGTACCGCACGATGCCGTTCATCTGGCGGCAGTAATCCTCCGCTTCTTTCCGGCTCATGCCATGGTTCATGAAATAGCCGATGTCCTCCTGGATTTCCCGGTCTGTCTTCTCGTCGCTCCAGTGGTCCGCCTTTATGACACTGTCCAGCAGCTCCCTATAATCCGGCTGTTCCGGCTCCAGGAAAGTAACCCTGTCGTTCATGCGGCAGGACACATTTTTAAGCCCGGCGGCTTTCATGTAATGGGGAATCTTCATGGCAATGGAGTAATCTCGGTTCTGTTTCTCCAGCTCGGTCTGCCAAAGATTCTTCAGTCCCTCGTGTCGGCATAAATCCATATAATCCATGCCGTTTATATACAGGCCGTTTGCTTCAAATTCCCGGTTGCACTCCAGGCTTACCAGGAGGCCGCCTTTCTCCACGAAGCCCACCATTTTCCGCAGAAGAGCCTCCCCGTCATCCACATGCCGCAGGAGGGCCTGGCTGATGACCAGGGAATACTTTTCCTTTGGCTGGAAGCTTGTGATATCCGACAGGATGAAAGCGGCATCGATGCCGGAGTGCCTGTAATACTGCTCCGCAGCCTGAATCATGTTCCGGGAAAAGTCGATGCCCACATAGCGGCTCCCCGAGGGGAGCAGGGGCATCATCATAAGCCCCAGGGCCCCGTAGCCGCATCCGCAGTCCAGGACTGTGACTGGTTCCCGGATGCTCCATACATCGCGAATCAGGAAACGCATATAATCCTGGTTCCACATGGACTTGCGGGTTCGCAGCAGATATTCCAGCCTGTGCTCCCAGTATTCGACTGTCCCGGAATCCGATGGTTTGTAGGCCTCCTCTAAAGGGGTGAGCCCCAACAGGGCATCTACGGATACGCCAAAATAGGCGCTGATATGGGGCAGCATAGAGAGGTCTGGGCTTGTGGCTCCGGTCTCCCATTTACTGATGGTCTGATAGGATACGTTCAGGACTTCACCCAGCTCCTGTTGGGTAAGCCCCATTTTTTTACGAAGTGCGGCCAGTTTGAAATCAATCACTTTGGGTTGCCTCCTTTTGGGGTTCGATTTTTTAGGGACGGTACGCCCATCGGCGGTCTGCCCCGTTTTTCTGTTTAGGACATCTGTAAGTATACCATGATAGCATGGAAATGTCTTTCGACAATCCGGCGAATGGATTCTCAAAAAACGCTTTCCTTGCCATATCCCCCGCGGCCGTCTTGGCTTCACGGACTTACAGAGAACTGAATGCTGCCGCCTAACCTATGAAAATTCTCCTTGTAATTTTGAGCCGTACATGATAATCTAAAGATAGGCAAAGAATTCAAATCCGATATCATTCAGAAGACCGCTACAGGTCTTTCCGCAATACCTGACAGTAGAAGATGCCCGAAAGGTGGATTCTATCGTATCGAAACTTCTTGCTGGGCGGGAGCCTACATCCCAAAGAAAACGAACTGACAACGACAGCAGGAAAGGCCGATGCCCATACCTTTCCTGCGGATTCACTTTCAGAAAGGAAAGGACTGGATATGGAAAGAAGAAAGGGGACAGAGATTAAGAGGGTGGGAGAAGCTGAGCCTGCAGCAAAAGCTAACAGTACAGATGCCATCCGGGAACAGGGAATGCCCGCCATTAGCACACCCCACGACAAGGGCTTAAGGAGGCAGTGGTGGAGGAAATCCTGAGCTGGGCCGGAAACGGGGAGGACGACATGGAATTCAAATATAATATCATCAGGGCGTTCGAGGACGAGAGGGCTGAGGGAAAGGCTGAGGGAAAGGCCGAAGGCCAGACGCTCAAGCTGGTTAATCTGATCAGAAAGAAACTGCACAAAAGGATGCCCATGGAAGAAATCGCGGACATGTTAGAGGAAGAAGAGGCCGTTGTCAGGCCGATTTATGAAATGCTTCAAAGCCATGCTGACTGGGACGATGAAAGAATCTGCAGGGAGCTGGCGGCATCCCGGGAAGACGCTGTCGCTGCAGAGCAGCGAAGCTGAGGATTCCCAATCCCACGCATTTTTGGTATTATGACCTTATTCCATAAAGGAAACGGCCGGATGGCGACCGGAGCCTTATGTAAGGGGCCTTGGTTCAGCGGCGTATAATGGAAAGGATTTCCGCTCTGCGGAAATCGGGAACAGAGGGGATCATGAGGATTGCGGTGTGCGAGGATGAGGCGGCCCAGAGGCAGCTCTTGGGCGGATATGTGCAGGAATGGGCGGAGGAAACCCAAGTCAGGACAGATGTGGCATTTTTTGACAGCGGCGAGAGCTTTCTGTTTGCCTGGGAGGACGACAAGGCCTATGACCTGGTGATGCTGGACATTGAGATGGGAAAGCTAAGCGGCATAGACCTGGCTATAAAAATCAGGCATGAGGATCAGACTCTGCCCATCCTTTTCGTTACAGGCTATGAAGAATACATGGAGTACGGCTATGATGTGGCGGCGCTCCATTACCTGGTAAAGCCCGTAAAAAAGGACAGGCTCTTTGCCGTTCTGAACCGGGTGTGGGAGGGGAGGAAGCCGGAGGAGAAAGTGCTCTTAGAGACCGATCATGGCATGGCCAGCATAGGCCGTGGAAAGATCTGGTATGCGGGGCTGCCGGCCACCAGTGCCTCCTTTGCCTGGAGAAAGAGAGCCTCTGCCTGAAATGCAGCATCGGCACCCTGGAAGCGCTTCTGTCCGGGGGACAATTTGTGAAATGCCACCGTTCCTACCTGGTGAACCTGGAGCATGTGGCGGCGGTAAGGAGGACGGAGGAGGTGCTGGACGATGGGCGCCAGGTGCCCCTGAGCCGATATCTGTACCGGCAGGTCAACGAAGCTTTTGTGGGCTTTTACAGGAAATCCCCATGAATCCGAGAGCGGGTATCCGGGGGTGCCCGGGCAGCCGCTGGTTTGAAGATACTCACGATAAACCTCCGTCCATGCAAAGTAAGGCAATAAAGGGGATTGCCTGGAGGGTTAGGGTGGATGCACACAAACCGCAGGGGCATGCGGTTTGGAGCACTGCTGTCAAAGCAATCATTCTGATTCCTTAGGATTGCAGAGCGCGAAACGCCTGGCGGTGTCACAGAGCCGGGCTTGAAGATTTTCATCATTATTGCAGGGGGATGCCGAAATGACGGCTGTATGGATAATGGCAGTGCTGCTGCTCCTATGCAACATCGGCCTGTGGATGTTTTTCCTGCCCAGGGTGATGCTGCGCAGGATGAGCCGACTGCAGGAGGAGATGATGAACGGGCATTACAGCGAGGTGGAATCCATGTACCGCAAAATGCGGGGCTGGAGACATGATTACCACAATCATATCCAGGTGCTGAAAGCCCATATGAGCCTGGGGCAATACGCGGAGGCGGAGAGTTACCTGGAACGGCTGGAGGAAAATCTGGCCGGGGTGGAGACAGTGCTGAAGACGGGGAATTTGATGGTGGATGCCATCCTTAACAGCAAGCTGACCCTGATGCGGGAGCGGGGGATCCGGGTGGATGCCACTGCCGTTGTTCCCAGGAATGTGGGAATTTCAGGGATAGACCTGTCGGTGCTCATGGGAAACCTGCTGGACAATGCCATGGAGGCCTGCGGAAAGGTTTCCAGGCAGGAGGACAGGTTCATCCGCATCTATGTGGACATCCTGAAAAAACAGCTCTATATCTGCGTGACCAATTCCATGGAGGGCCGGGTCCGGCGGATGGGGGATAAGTTCTTTTCCGCAAAAGGGGCGAATCACGGGTTCGGCCTGCTGCGCATAGACAGCATTGTGGAAAAATATCACGGGTATCTGAACCGCCAGGCGGAGGAGGGAGTGTTTGCCACGGAAGTGACGCTGCCACTGGAATGATCAAATATACAAATTTTTCCACCTGTGCGGTTGCAATCCACAGGTGGAAATTTTTGCGATTCGTGCATGGTGGGATACCATTGGTGCACGAATCTTTTCATATGCGGAAAATATGGTAGAATATGTCCATATTACAGGAAGCGAGTGCAGCTTCCTGTAATCAAAGTTCTATACTTGACAGGAAGCGCCGAATGGCATAAGTACCATGGGCGATGCTGTGCACATGGTACAATGTATCCATATTACAGGAAGCGCCGAATGGCAACAGGGAGGAGAGACCAGCTATGAACAATGCTTTCTATATCGCGGGAGACCGGGGCAAAGGAAAGCAGGGCCTTGTGAGAAATTACATCTATTACATGGGATGCATGAAAGAGTGGGACAAAAAGCTCTTTTTTGCCACCATCCTGGTAGCGCTGCCCCTGGTGGCATCTATGCTGCTGCAGACACTGCTTCCCTCCGTGCTGATTCAGGGGCTGGAGGAGAAGCTTCCCATAGGCAGGCTGCTGGCGCAGATGGGGGCATTGTCGGGGCTTTTGTGGCTTCTGGGCACCCTGGCCGGGGTGATGCAGGAGTACGGCTACACGGGACAGAGCTATTTCTCCCTGTATTTTATGAAGAAATATGTGAGCAAGATCATGCAGGTGGACTATGAGAAGCTGGACGACAAAGAGTTCCGGAATCTGTCGGGAAATGTCTGGAACGCAGGACTCTACGGCGGGATTCGTGTTCTGCATCGGCGCGGTGAGCCGCTTTTCCCTCTCTTTCGAGATGCTGCTGCGCACTGTCATGGATTTCAATTCCGTGAACACCACCATGGGCTATGTGCGGGATTTCCTGGGAACGGAGGAAAGCTGGGGGGAGGAATCCAAAGTGGGCAGGGAGCGCATGGAGGAAATGTGCAGGAACCCGGTGGAAGTGACGTTAAAGGATGTGTCCTTTTCCTGTCCGGACGGCAGGACTGTCCTGTCCCATGTAAATCTCACTGTCAGGCCCGGGGAAAAGCTGGCGCTGATCGGACTCAACGGTGCGGGCAAGACGACTCTGGTGAAGCTGATCTGCGGTTTCTACCGGCCCACGGACGGGGAGATTCTGGTAAACGGCATTCCTGTCCGGGACTACGGCCGGGAAGAATACTACAGACTTATAGCCGTACTGTTCCAGGACTCCTTTGACAGGATGGTGGGGAAGAAGACAGCCATCTATATCTCCCACCGGCTGGCCTCCTGCCGTTTCTGTGAGGATATCCTGGTATTTGACCACGGAGAGGTGGTGCAGCGGGGCAGCCATGAGGCGCTGGCAGGAGAGCCGGGGCTGTATCGGGAGCTGTGGGAGGCCCAGGCCCAGTATTATGTACCTGCCGCGGAAAGCATTGCAGGGGCCTGAGGTTTTGGCTCCTCCGATCTGAAGCCCGCATTTGGGAAACCCTGGGTCTGCCGGGGCTGATGCATAATAAGGGCAGCAGGCACAGCGAGGCAGTGGCGCAGAGTTCCTGCCAAAAGGCTGTCTGGCAGGGAGGGGAAGCAGGGGCTGGCGGGAGGTGGGGCCGGACGCCGAAGATCCTGCAGGATGAGGAGCCTTTATTTCGCCGGAACCTCCGGCCTCATCCATCCGGGGTAGCCTACGATATCGGGAGGATTTGAGCCTTTGTCCAGATTCTGCGTGGTCTTCCGGTACTCTCTCGGCGACATGCGCATGATTTTGATAAAACAGCGGTTGAAGCTGGAGACAGAGTGGAAGCCCACAGCCTCCGAGATGTCGAGGATGGAGTCCTCGGTGCTCTGCAGCAGGTTGCAGGCATTGGAGATTCTGGTGCGGTTGAGAAAATCCAGCGGGGAAATGTGCATGATGTCCCGAAATACCCTGCGGAAATGGGTGGGACTCCAGCGGCATAAATCCGCCAAATAATCGATGGAGAACTGCTGGCTGTAATTGTGTTCGATAAAGTCAAGGGCAGGAGCGATGATCAGGGCGTTGCCCCGCTTTTCTTCCGGATGCTCTTGGCCGCGGCCGCCGGCGAGGATATTCTCGGGGGGGTATTGACCGTGTCCTGGAAGCCATATGCGGCCTTGCTTTGCGAAGAGACGGAAAAGGCCTGCGCCACTTTTATGTACAGGGACAACAAAAGCCCTTTGGCGCTGATCTGATAGCCGGGCTTTTCCTCCTCCAGCTCCCGCAGGACAGTCAGGGCAAGCTGGTAAATCTGGGGATATTCCTCCTGCCTGAAGATGACCTGCATGCCCCGGTGAGCGTATTGGGACAAATCGAAGTTTTTCCACGATACCGGAAGCATATTGTGGAACAGCGCCTGGGGATCCAGGAAAATGTAGGACCAGAGGCTCTCCGTGCCGGGAGCGCTGTAGGTGGTATGAGGCACGTTCTTTGGGATCACGGTCACATCGCCGCTGCAAAAAGGCACGGGTTCATCGAACACCATCAGACTGCCGCCGTAAGTGTGGCAGATGCCTATCTCCAGGCAATTGTGGAAATGCAGCCTGTGGCTGGGAATGTCGGAAATCTTCCAGTGATCCCCGGAAAGCAGCAGGAGAGGAAACTGCCAGGGAAGACTGTAGCTTCTGTATTCTGTAACGGTTCGCTTTTGTTTCGGCATAAAAACGCTCCTTTTTATGTTCTGCTTTACAAAGGCCAACGAAAGAGTCTTATGTTAGTTTATCAAAAATTCTTTGGCGTGTCCAATAAAAAATGGAAATCTTTTCGTCATAATGCTTATAAAAAAGCATAAAATCCTTTTTCCCCATGCAATAAATCAAATTCCGCAAAACGAACATTTGGATAAATGTTCGTTTTTGCATAATACTGACACTCTATTGCTTAGACACCGTGAACAAATCTGTGTAATACTACTTATAGTGACGCGGCACACACAACAAGTAAAGAGAGACGAAGGGGGTAAGCAAGTTGGAGAAGAAAATGAACAAAATGAGCCTTGCAAGCCGGCGAAAGCTCCTGGTAAAAAACTTTCGCCATACCTGGCAGCTGTTGGTTCTGGTTTCGATTCCTTTGCTCCTGGTATTCATTCTGAACTACGCTGCCTATCCGGGCCTGCGGATGGTCTTCATGGACTATAAGCCCGCCAAGGGATATGACGGCAGCGAGTGGGTGGGGTTTGAGACCTTTGCCAAGGTGTTTCGGGACAAGGACTTCCACCGGGCGCTGAAAAACTCCATTGTGTTCAATGTCCTTGGAATGCTGGTGAGCTTTCCGGCGCCGATTATCCTGGCCCTGATTTTGAATGAGCTGCGCTACCCGAGATTTAAAAAGGTATCCCAGACTATCCTGTACCTGCCGCATTTCCTCTCCTGGCCCATCATCGGCAGCGTGGCGTACACATTGTTTCGCCCCTCCACGGGTCTTGTGAACGTGGTGCTGCGCAATATGGGGCTTATCCAGGAGGGCATTCCTTTCCTGACGGAGAAGACTCACTGGGCGGTAACTTATCTGCTCATAGGCGTCTGGGCCGGAATGGGCTGGGGCACCATCATCTACCTGGCGGCCATCACCGGCATCAACGGCGAGCTCTACGAGGCGGCCATGATCGACGGCGCCGGCAGATGGAAGCGGATGTGGCACATTACCCTCCCGGGCATCAAGGGAACCATTGTCACCCTGTTAATCATGAATATGGGGCGTCTCATGGGCAGCAACTTCGAGGCCCTGCAGGTATTCGATAATTCACAGGTCAGGGAATACCAGTACCAGCTGGCCATCTACATATACCAGAAAGGTCTGTCCGGCAACCGGTTCAGCATGTCCACGGCGGTGGGGCTGTTCCAGTCGCTGGTGGGTCTGGGGCTGGTGCTTATGACGGACTGGATGGCGAAGCGGATGGGCGAGGAAGGACTGTTTTAGAGGAGGGTGACGCGAATGAGCAAGAAAGAGAAAGAAGTAAAGGAAAGCATTGCCGGCGACGGCAGCAGAGCCATAAACAAATTCCGGCTGGGCGATGGCCTCATGATGCTTATCATCGTGCTGATCTGTCTGACATGTATCCTGCCCTTTATACATGTGCTGGCAAAGTCGCTGTCTTCCAACAGCTTCGTGGCCTCGCAACAGGTTACGCTGTGGCCCAAGGGGGTTACCACAGAGGCGTACCGGAGGGTCTTTCAGGATGATGCGATGATATATTCCCTGTTCTTCAGCGTGGGGGTCACATTGATATTTACGTTTCTTGGCCTGACGGTCTGTCTGTGCGCGGCGTATCCGCTCTCCAAAAAGGAGCTCCCTTTCAAAAGGGCGATTACGTTCCTGCTGGTAGTTCCCATGTATTTCGGGGCGGGCCTGATTCCCACCTACCTGCTGTATAATGACTTGCACCTGCTGGACAATGTATGGGTGCTTATCCTGCCGGGCATCTATTCCGCCTACAACATGCTGATCATGAAGACTTATTTTCATTCCAGCATTCCGGACAGCCTAGAGGAATCGGCCTTTTTGGACGGAGCCAGCTATTTCAAGATTATCAGATACATCATCCTGCCCCTGAGCAAACCGATTCTCGCAACGCTGGGGCTGTACTACGCGGTGGGCAGATGGAACAGCTACGGCGACAATCTGTATTACATCAGAATGCGGACGGATTTGAGAATGCTGCAGTATAAGCTGTATCTGCTTGTGACCACGGCAACGGAAGCGATAAACACGGCAGCGGAGGAGGGGTCTGCAGTGACCAGCACGCCGGAGGTGCTCCAGGCGGCCACCATTATGTTCGCCACTGTCCCTATCATCATTATCTATCCGTTTTTACAGAAATATTTCGTTAAGGGAGCCATGATCGGTTCCGTGAAAGGGTAAATAAAGATAGTTTCCCGAAGAGGGTGGCTATAGACCTTAGCTTTATAACAAATTCTTAAGGAGGAACAGAGTATGAAGAAGAAAATGATCCAGAAGCTCCTGACGCTGACTCTTAGCGCGGCCATGGTATTAGGCGCAATGACAGGCTGCGGCGGGAATGCGGACAGCCAGTCCGGCCAGCCGGAGGAAAGCACGAAAGAAAGCTCGGAGGAAAGCAAATCCTCTGAGGCATCCCGGGAAAGCCAGGGCTCGGAAGACGATGCATCCCAAAGCGAGGAGTCCGAGAGCAGTTCGGGCACAGCGGAAGGGGCAGGCATGGAAGGGTGGAGCGCATTTGCGGAAAATGTGACCCTGAAGATCCCCGTGTATGACAGAGGCGCGGAAGGCGTGCCGGATGTAAAGGACAACTATTGGACCAAATGGGTACAAGAGAATTTCGGGGATCAATACAATATCACGGTACAGTACATCCCCATTACCAGAACCCAGGTCATGCAGGATTACGCGCTGCTGTCTTCCAGCCAGAACCTCCCTACCATTCTGATGGAATATGACTATGACAAGCTGGCCACCTGGGCTGAGGAGGGATATCTGCAGACCATAGATCTGGACGCTTTCCAGGAGGTGGCGCCCACCTATTATGGCAAAATGGTGGAGAATAACCAGCTGGTCTACACGGAACTGAACGACGAGAAGTATTTCGTACTTGCCGAGAGGCCTTATTACAATACCACACCGAACTTCATTACATTCTACCGCCTGGACTGGCTTGAGCAGGTGGGATATGACCACATTCCTTTGGATCGCGGGGAGTATCTGGACGCCATGCAGAAGATCATGGATGCAGGCATTGCGGAGCATCCGGGCGGAGGCGCGATGTTTGCCTCACAGGGCGGCGAGCAGGTCTACAGTACAAGGGAGTTTCCTTTGAACGAGGAAGAGTGGGCTATGTACGGCGACTTCAACATTCCGGCCATGAGCTGGCCGGCGCATAAGGAAGTTTTGAGAAGAGCCAATGAAGACTACAACTTAGGGATCACCAATCCGGAGTATTACACCATTGACGCCACCACCGCAGAGGCCAACTTTACCACGGGCAAGACCTATGCCTACGGCGCTTACATGGCTCCTTCCATGCCGATTCTGGACACATTCTATGCCAATAACCCTGATGCCAAGCTGGCGGTATATACTTTCGTCAGTGAGGATCGCAAGACCCAGCCTGACCCTGTAGTCGGCGATTATCCTCTTTACCGTGCCGACAATGCTTTCGGCATGACCATCGGCTTCTCCAATTTTGCCAGCGAGGATGAGGTAAAGGCCGCGTGGATGTATCTGGAGTGGATGATTCAGCCGGAGAACCTGCATACGATTCAGTGGGGTGTTGAGGGCGAGACCTATAACCTGGACGAGAACGGCTTTGAAGTGGCAGTAAGCGACTACGAGGGCGAGTACAAGCTGGGCTACAATGGCAATAAGGACTACTGGTGCGCGGTAATCGAGGCCAGAAATGTAGGGGATATGTATGACAATATCAAATTGAATTCCCCGAAAGGCTATCCTCAGGATTTCACCGAGGAGATTACGGCAATCTATGACCTGAATGTAAAGAAAGCCGAGCTGGGCTATCCTATCAGCGATGCGCTGTTTGCCGTAACCATTAATTCCGTGGACGAGTACCGCGGAGACCTGCAGATGAAATACGCAGAGTTCAAGGATCAGCTGGTGATGTGCGCTCCGGAGGAGTTCGATGCATTGTATGACCAGCTGGCTCAGGAATATCTTGACATGGGATATCAGGAGATTCTGGACGAGAGAAAGGCAGCCTATGAGGCCGGCAAGACCACAAAGCTTCCGGACAACCAGAAAGCGAAGTGAGAATCCCTGTCTGTGGGAAAAGGCAGAATCTGTAGATAAACTGTAAACTTGCGGACTGTAGAGTGAAAACGGCCCACCGGTTCCGCCGGTGGGCCGAAGTTATCCGGTTTTCTGCTGAAGGGCAGGGGATTTTTCAGGATTATCATCCTTATAAAGAAAATAATACTTGCTGTCACAGATGCAGGCAATTACAATGGTAGCAGGAAAAAATCACGCGAGACGTCCTAGGGGCGGGAAATGGAGGGACATATGCTGCGGCTGGAGTATGACAAAAAACAGATTGAAGAGATCATCGACAGGATTGTCAAAAAGACCATGAACATGGACATGACCTGGGAATGGCCCTGCGGGGTGGCCTATTACGGGATAGGGGAAGCCTATGAGAAGACGGGAAAAGAGGAGTACCTGGCGCTGTTAAAGGAAAGGGTGGACGAACTGATCGACCTGGGGCTTCCGGCCGTGTGGACAGTGAACGCCTGCGCCATGGGACATTGCCTGGTGACGCTCTGGCAGGTCACGAAAGAACAGAAATATCTGGACATTCTGATGAGCAAAATCGAATACCTGAAAAAGGATGCCCTCCGGTTCGGGGACAATGTGCTGCAGCACACGGTCTCTCCGGGCAATGACTTTCCGGAGCAGGCCTGGGCGGACACCCTGTTCATGGCGGCGCTTCTCATGCTGCGTGTGGGCGTCATGAATGGGGATCAGGAGCTCATCGATGACGCTCTGAATCAGTGGTACTGGCATATCAGGTACCTGCAGGATCCGGGCAGCGGCTTTTATTATCACGGCTACGACAATATCGCGGGAAACCACATGTCCGGCATCTACTGGGGCAGGGCCAATGCCTGGGCCGCATACACCATGTCCAGGGTGGGAGGGCTGGTTCCCCAGTGGTATCTCTACCCGAAATGCATCGATGTGTCGGGCTCTTTGGACGAGCAGCTTGCCGCGCTGAAGACAGTTCAGACAGAGAATGGGCTTTGGCGGACTGTGCTGGACGATGAGGAGTCCTACGAGGAAGTTTCGGCCTCCGCGGGCATTGCGGCCGCCATGCTGGAGAGAGGGAATCCGCTCCATGTGAAATATATCAACAAGGCTATAAAGGGTCTGATTGCAAATGTGAGTCCGGAGGGCAAGGTCATGAACGTGTCCGGGGGCACTGCGGTGATGCGGGACAGGGAGGGCTACAGGGGTATCCCTAAGCAGTGGATCCAGGGCTGGGGCCAGGGGCTGGCACTGGCGTTCTTCTCCAGGCTGCTGGCTTCAGGGGATATTGCCGACAGGGCGATGTAATACATGAGAGAGGAGGCAGATATGGCGAAACAAAAGGGGGGCTTTACACTTCCCGGGGAAGCCGGGTACGAGGAGCTTACATTAAAAATGGCAGAGAAGTGGGGAGCCGATGTGATCAGGGACAGCGATGGGACAGCTCTTTCTGATGAGATCGTCCATGCGGGACATGGTATTTATTCCACCATCTGCATCATCCGCGACCACAATGAGTGGGCCAGAGCGAACCGGGACAAGCTGCAGCAGACGTTCCTGTGCACCCCCGCTACGGTGGCGAAAGGGAATGAGGTGACCATTGGCCTGATGGACAGCTTCTTTTCAGAGCAGTTCGTAGTGAATGACTGCGGGAGGGCCATGAAATACTGGGAGGTCTACGACCGCACCTCTAACCGAAAAGTGGAGAGGGACAGATGGGTTTACGACAGCGCCTGCAGCAGCGTGACGGTCAGAGAGTGCATCCCTTTCCATAAATACACGGTGAGCTTCCTGGCATACCGCATCTGGGAAGAGATTTCCATGTACAACCATACTACCAACAATTGGGACAAGGAGCATCTGATGCAAATCGACCCCAGATATCCCCAGGTCAGGGAGTATCTGCTTGACTGGATGAGGGACTGGTGCCAGGCGCATCCCGACACCACTGTGGTGCGTTTTACTTCCATGTTCTACAATTTTGTCTGGATATGGGGGAGCAGCGAAAGAAACAGGCATCTGTTCACGGACTGGGGATCTTACGATTACACCGTGAGCGACCTGGCTCTGGACGAGTTCGCGGAAAAGTACGGCTACGCTATGACTGCGGAGGACTTTGTCAACAAGGGACAGTTCCATGTGACGCACATGCCGGGAAATCCGCGCAAGGCGGACTGGATGGCATTTATCAATGATTTTGTCATTTCCTTTGGAAAGGAATTGATTGAAATCGTCCACAACTATGGAAAGAAAGCCTATGTCTTCTATGACGACAGCTGGATAGGCTTGGAGCCGTACAATGGCAGATTTGGGGAGTTTGGCTTTGACGGCCTGATCAAATGTGTCTTTTCGGGATACGAGGCCAGACTCTGCGCGGGCGTGGACGTAGCTGTCCATGAGCTTCGGCTTCATCCCTATCTGTTCCCTGTGGGGCTGGGCGGTGCGCCCACCTTTGCGGAGGGCGGCAACCCTGCGATGGACGCAAAAAAGTACTGGATCAGCGTCAGGCGTGCGCTGCTGCGGGAAAAGATTGACAGGATAGGGCTTGGGGGATATCTGCATCTGGTGGAGGGATATCCGGATTTCTGCGATTATATCGAAAAGGTAGCCGATGAATTCCGCCTGATCCGGTCTTTCCATGATGCGGGAAAGCCTTTTGTCATAAAGACACGGGTGGCGGTTCTCCACAGTTGGGGAGCGCTGCGCTCCTGGACGCTGTCAGGGCATTTCCATGAGACCTGGATGCATGATCTGATTCATATAAATGAGGCTTTGGCAGGGCTGCCGGTGGACGTGAAGTTCATAGGATTCGAGGACGTGAAGAACGGGGCGCTGGAGGATATAGATGTAGTTATCAACGCGGGCTATGCGGGCAGCGCCTGGAGCGGCGGCGATGCCTGGAGAGACGATGAACTGGTGAGCATTATTACCGAATGGGTGTATAAAGGAGGGACTTTCCTGGGCGTGAATGAGCCCTCCGCCGTAGAGGGGTATGACCATTATTTCCGCATGGCCCATGTGCTGGGAATTGATGAGGACACAGGCGCGAGGATATGCCACGGGAGATGGAGTTTTGAGGCGGAGGATGCGGAAAAGCTGGTTCCGGAGGGAGCGTCCCTGAAGCGGAAAGAGGGGCTTTATCTTGTGGACGGCGGGGCGAAAGTGCTTCTGGCGGATGGCGATATGCCTGTGATAACCGTGAATGCCTTTGGCAGGGGTAAAGGCATTTATCTGGCCTCTTTCCGGATGAGTATGGAGAATGCGCGCCTGCTCTACCATCTGATCCGCTATGCCGGAGGCGAGGGCTTAAAGGGCCTGTATATGACGGACAATCTGTATACGGAATGCGCCTACTATCCGGAGAGCGGGAAGCTGGTGGTCATCAACAACAGCGACAGGGAGCAGACCACCGGGATTCCCACAAAGGCCGGTGACAGGACGCTGACTATGGCTCCCTATGATACCGTGTTCATGGAATTGGATATTTGATGCGGCATGTTGAATTGCTCTGTAGTTATAAGCGAACAAGGCCACTGCCGCAATAGTGGTTCCGGGCCGTCAGTATAAAGGCTGGCGGTCGGGCCGGAGGCAGGGAGGACTACATGAAATTATGCAGGGTGGCTGAATTATAACAGCCACCCCGTTTTTATGCACGCGGCGCCGTGGTTCTTCTTGTTATTGCCTTGTTTTTTGGCGATAGATAAAGATCAACGCAACAATCACAAAGGTAATGATGGCACACGCACTGATGATATGCAAGATCAAAATAGTACTGTGAGCGTTTACATCTGTTCCATTATCAAGTATATTGTTTAAACGCTGTATTTCGTTAATATCATTTACGATCTCGCTGGCATTGACAGTATCCCTTGAATTTGTGAGCGAACGGTAGATTTCCGTATTCTGTCCGACAATCAAAAGAGCCTCTTCATTCTTATAAGGGTTATCAATATAATAGAAAGTCTGGTTTGTATTTGTAGGGATTGTTCCTATTTTTTCTAATATGTTATATCCGTTATAGAAAGCTCCCACAACCCATTTGTTTTCGTAAAACGCCAATGTAGCGGTGCCTAATACTTCGCCGCTTTTAGAATAAACCGTAGTGTTATATGTGTTTGTGAATTCAAGCATGCTTTGTAAGGTGTTGTCAAATGAAGTTCCTGTCGGGACATAAATGGAAACCAAATGCTGCATATCCAAAGATACTTCCCCGTCAAAAAATCGATCTATCTGTTCATCGTTTCGTTTTTGGATAATGGATGCGCAAACCGCTTCAGATGCAAATAGGGTATCATAAGAAATATCGCTTTCTTCCAATTCAGAAGCAAAAGCAGTGACCACATCGCACAACAGCAAGATCATCGCGAAAAATAGAGCCAGCACCTTATTCATAATCAATATCCCCTTTCAATTATTATATGAGCTTTGTCTGAGTCTTCGGTCTTAGACAGGGACTCTGTTTTCATATGTATAGACGCAAGATATCTCCGGATGTTTCACATATTTTAGGGATTTGAGATGTTTTGGCTTCACTCTTTTCTCTTTTGAAGCATTGCGCCCCATACCCCATGCATGATACAATGTCCACAAAGGACAGAGTCAAATGGGCTCTGCCCGTAACTTGCGGTAACCATGGAACAGACGAAAGGAATCCGCGTTCTCATCTTTCAGATGAGTCGTCACGGAATTTGCCGAAATTGTAGAGGAAACAAAAGAAGATGGATGAGTTCAAAATTATTCCAATAAATGTGGGGCATGGAGAGAGCATATTAGTTTGTATCAATCATAACGATAGAAAGTTCAATTTACTGGTAGATGGGGGAAGCTACTGTAAAAGTACAGATGCTTATAATAAACCAGTGTTTCATGTGGGAAATATAAAGAGAATTGCCCAAACTACAGATTTGCACGGTCTGGTAGTCAGTCATGTGGACGATGATCATATAGGCGGCATCATACATATCATAAGAGAGTGGAAAAAGTTGGATCAGGAGAGGAATTTTTTCCTGATTTTCAATGATTATATAGACCACAGCATTTCTTTCTCGCAGGGAGAAGTTCTTATAGATGAAATCGAGCAACTACAAAAGAATCAAAATATAAATATTCGAATTTTAAATACCTACAGTAAGCGATATATATCTGCAAATAGATGGATACAGAAATATTTATACACATTGCCCATACAGGTGCTGTCAATTTTCCAGAGGAAAATGCTGCCGGAAAAAAGGAGCGACTACATCTATCTTACATTGCTGACACCCGGGAAAAACGAAATCAATTCTTTGATGCAGGAATGGAAAAAGTATAAAATCGGGAAACAAAAGGAAAAGAAAACTTCGGCAAATGGCAAGATTATAAACGATTCAAGTATTTCTCTTTTATTGGAATATGATGGACATACAATACTGTTCACAGGGGATTCTTCAATAGAATTGATCAGATACAAATTAAATGAGCTGTCCAAAGTGATCAACCATATCGACTATATTAATTTATGCCATCATGGGGCTGCGGAAAATAATAGAGGCATTTTGGAATTACTAGAGGAATATAAGTGTGCCAATGTTTTTGCCTCGACAAACAGTGTGAGATATCCTGAGCATCCCAGCCTGTTCATGCTGTATAAAATACTAAGGAGAAATTCTGGAACTAAAATATATTTAACAAATGAATTGCTCTGTCTGGGGCAACGGCCAAAATGGAACCTGGACAATAGCAAAGTTTTTTCGGGGGGTCCTAATGTAGAGGAAAATATAAATACGATTGTCCAAAATTTGGAGGCTATGGAATTTCCGCCTGATCAGCAGAACCTGGAAAAATTTGTTGAGGGAATGAAAGATAAATTAGTTGTGAATTCCTCTGGCAAAATAATTATGGATGTGGACAAGCTTATTGAAGCGTTTTGCGCGCAGATAAAAGACGAACTTGAGAAAGCTATTGGCGATGGTAAAATTATCTGTAAACAAGAGTATATTGCTATATGATGAACGAGAGAATAAGTGTGAAAGTAATCTTTCATACAATAGAATTCGAAAAAGGGTATACAATAAAATCCAGAAGCAGGATTTTATTGTCAAGTATTGTCAAGAATATAGATTGGTATGAGCGCCGAAGCGCGCAGAGGGGTATAAAATGAACCATAATTTTAATAACATAGTATTAATAGATACATATAATTCATTGGGAACAGGAATTATTCTGCCTTGCCGCTATGACAGATCAGACGACAAAGACTTTGCTTCTTATATCATAATAACAAATTATCATGTATTACATAGCAGAGAAAAGTTGGAAGATCCGGTCAAAGAAATATCCTGCGATGACATTTCCCTGACGATTTTTGACAAAGATATGAGGCCGGTTCCCGGTGAGGACTATGAAATTGTTAAAATAGAAGCAGTGTTTTCAACCTTTGAGGAAGAAGATATTGCGGCTATATTAGTAAGAATCCGTAAGGCACATGAAATCGCAAAATGCTGCCGGGTTGGCGATTTTGGGGAATTGCAGGAAGGGGATGATATATATACCAAGGGATTTCCGGGCATTCTTCAAGAAGAGACGGAAGCCCTGCCTATCCGTTTTATGGGAAGCCTGCAGTTAAGCCGCTATAAAGGCGGGAAGATGGGAACTTACCGGACCCGGGAGAGCTTTCATTTTTATTCGGATTACAGGGATGAGGATATGTTTTGCGGCCTGTCTGGCGGGCCCGTTTTTATGGAACGGGATGGAGAAATGCAGCTACTTGGCATGAATCAGGGGATTTTTGCGGACAATTACGGGGATAGTCCTTACCAGCTGATTCGGTTTATGGAAATGAAGCATATTTTAGAATATTTGCGCCAAAACGGATGCATCCTCTACAGCCTGCTGTACGGAAATATTTCGGTTATATGGACAAAAGATGAGAAGCAGAATGGAAGAGAGGGAAAGGAGGCGCTCTGCGTCCTGGGTGGTAGTGGTGCCGGGAAGTCGTCTTTTCTGGAAAGCATGACGCAACATGCACAGATTCTGGAAACCGTGGGGGACGGCCAGACGACCAGGACGGATATTTACTATTATCTTTCACTGTACAATAATAAGCCCGATGTGAAAGTATGCTTCCTGAATAAAAAGGATTTTGCGGATAAGATGGACAGGACAGTTTTTCCGGATCTGCTTGCCCTTGAATTTGAATATAAATTTGGATGGAGAAAGATTGATATTCGTGTGGATCCGTATGGTTTTTTGAGGGCAAATCTGGACTATCTAAAAATCCTATTGACAGAAAAAAATATATACGGTGAGAATGAAAAAGCGTATCTAGAGATAGAGAGCTTGTGTATCAATGCAGGAGAAAGTGAAGATGAGGAAGAAATACGTAAGTGTTATACGGTTTTTTGTAATATTATATACCGGTTTATAGATCGAGAGATAAGCAAACAGGTTTTAAAGACAATATTTGACATTTATACTCGCACAAAAATAATGAAGAGTTTTATCAGCTTAAACGAATGCAGTGATGATACGGATAGCATTAAAGTCGAGGGAATTGACCTAAGCGGTTTCTACGAGAACGGAGTTAAGGGGAAAGATACATCCGAGTTAGTAAAGAATTTGTCAGTGCTGCCATATAAGGCGAAAGAATCGTATGTTTGTGCTGTTTTGGAAGCGGACTCCCTGGAAACGGAAGTAGTTGATAAAGAAAGCGATTTTTCCAATGCTTTACGCATGGTCCTGGAAGAGCAAAAAGGCATATTCTCATACAGAGAGGTTCGTTATTTATTTGGGGATCACAAAGAGGACAATTCAAAATTGTTCGGTATGTTGGACAGCGGTATTACAAAAGAATATGTGAGAAATATTTTTGGAGACAAAGGTGAGACAGAAAACAATAATAAAGTTAGTATTTATGGCAAATTGTATGAGGAGGTAATGGACAAACTGGGGAATAATAGAACCATTTTGCAGCAGGGGCTTTCGCTGGTGGATATGACCTTAAAAGAGAAAGAGCTGATTAATCTCTGTGTCCGCGGCAGCAATAAGAGATCTTTGTCGGCATTTATTGATCATATAGAGGTCAGGGATTCCTATTATTGCGAGTATGCTGTTCCGATATATGAGAGCAAGCATAATGAGATTCTTCTGATAGATACATGTGGTCTGGACCATATTGATAAGGGAAAAGGAAATCGTTTCACACTTAAGGAAAGAGTGGAGCATATAAAGCTGAAACTGGGGGGCTCAGCTGATAAGTATCATTTAAACAATATCATATATTTGAAAAAGCTGGATGCTGGAAAGCCAACGGAAATCAGCGATATTTTTGCCTATATAGCGGATATGGACATAGAAGGCGGGCTGTACTGTGTTTTTACAGGACTTGACATATATGAAAATAGCAACGATTCTTTTTTTGCAAAAAATAAGAACTGGCACATTGACCATAGCTTTGACGGGTATCCCAAGGTGATGCAGTATTTAGTTGACAGGCAGTATAAGGAAGAACTCCTGCGGATGTGCAACTGCGTTTCTTATAGAAAAGAGGACTTATATCGTGTCATGTCCCGGAATGTGATTACATACTGCGCAAATAGAAGACTAATTGAAAAGCAGGGTAAGTACCAGGAAAACAATATAGTGGGCATTAGAACTTTGTTTGAGTCTGTATTTCAAAAAGAAATAGATTCTTCCCAGCTATGTATTGGAAGCGAGGCAGATGACTTTGAAAGGATATTTGAGAAAGAGAAAGACAAAATACAAAGGGAATTAAGGAAACTGATTATTCTTATGTTCGACCTGGCATCCGTTACAAAATGGCAGAGATATTATTGGCAGACTTTGAATGCAAATCTAAAGAGATATATAGATGGTGAAAAGGGATTTGCAAGAATTCATAACCATACCTGGCAATATCTGTTTGTTGAAGGATACAGAAATACTTTTGAAAGCGAATATGCAGAAGATTTTTACAAGCTATTTGGGAAATATGAGAATACGGCATACTCCCTGGTAAGGCAAATAAAGTACAATTATGTGAGGGATATTATTGATATATATCTGGAGGAAATGTATCGGGAAACCTCTATAACTAAGGAAAATATCATAAATGTATATGATGCGAAACAGGTAAAAACGGAGAAGACGAGAGTATCGTCGAATGCCTATAATTATGCCGAAATCTTGAAAAAGATTACGAATTTTGGTCTGGTGATACGAACCTGTACAATAGAAAGGGGAATAAACAAATTGGTAGACTATTTCCTTAAAATGTTCATAGAGAGGAAAGGGAAAACGGAAGAAAAGATCCCTTTTTTGGAGACAAGGGCAGATATCAGAAGCAAAACAGATGAGCTAATCAAGGCGCTGAAGAGCTATGGTTTTAAGGAGGAGGCAGTGAAAGCGTTATTCTGCATACGGGTTGACGAACAAAAGCAGAAAGAAGAATCTATTTAAGGGGCTGTTAAGCAAGGAGAATGAACAATACGGTTTACACCGGTTTTGCACAAGTGGTTGGGGAGATAGGGAGCCTCGTATACTTTTTCGGTGCGGCGGGGAACGGGTAGCAGTCATCTCTGATGCCTCATTCAAAACTGAGCCTAAAAAAGGCTCAAAGGAACCATGAAAATTGCAGATCAAAAGGATTGACAGGAAAGGAAAAAAGCAGTATTGCATCCCATGCCCCCGGCATGATACAATAAGACCGTACGTTTGGCAGACCTATGCGGACGGCAATGTCCGCATAGGGCAGAGGCAAATGCCGAAAGAGCTTCTGCCGCGTCTTGCGCGAGCAGATGCTCTTTTGCCCATTTGAGGAGCAAAGCGAGTCATCAAAGCCAGGGGCTTTGACGGCCTCTGCCCGTAACTTGAAATAACCTGGAACAGACGAAAGATGTGGGGGTCTTAAAGATGGCGGATTTACTGGAAAATCTCAATGAAAGACAGCGGGAGGCGGTGCTGGAGACCGAGGGGTATGTCCGTGTCATCGCAGGGGCGGGCAGCGGGAAGACCAAGCTTTTGGTGAGCCGCTACGCCTATCTGGTACAGGATTACGGAATCGACCCTGCCAACATCCTGTGCGTGACCTTTACCAACAAGGCCGCCGGAGAGATGAAGAAGAGGATCCGCGGGCTTATCGGGGCGGACAACGAGATCAGTCTGATCTGTACCTACCACGGCTTCTGCAACAGGCTTCTGCGGGAAAATCCGGAGAAGCTGTTCCTAAGCCGCCAGTTCCAAATTATCGATTCCCATCAGCAGAAATCCATTTTAAGCGATATTTATCAGAAATTCGAGCTGAAGCTGGACTATGCCAGCTTTGAATCCATACTCAGAAAAATCGGTCATGTGAAGCGGGACACGGGATATGTGCCCAGGATGTGCAGCCCGCAGCCCTGCCAGGTTTTGGCGGAAATCCGAGGTCAGGACGACCGTATCATAGAGGAATTCCTACAGCGGCAGAAAGCCACCTATTCCCTGGACTTCCACGACTTGATCTCCTTTGCCCTGTACCTGCTGGAGACGGACAGCGCTGTCCGGGAGAAATGGCAGGACCGGCTCAACTACATCATGGTGGACGAATTCCAGGACAGCTCTTCCGTGGAGATGCGCCTGGTGGAACTGCTGTCCGGAAAATACAGGAACCTGATGATCGTAGGGGATCCGGATCAGAATATCTATGAGTGGAGAGGCTCCGACGTGCGGCTCCTTGTGGACTTCGACAAGGCCCATGAGCCCACCCGCACCATTATCCTGAACCAGAATTACCGTTCCACGCCCCAGATCTTACGCTGTGCCAATACCCTCATTGAGAAAAATGAGATACGTCTGAAGAAAGATCTGTTTACCAGGAATATAGACGGGAAACCGGTAGTGCATTATCATTCAAAAGACGATTTTGAGGAAATGGACAGGGTGGTAGAAAACATCAGGCTTCTTCATGGGACCGAGGGGCTTAAGTTTTCGGATTTCGCCATCCTGTATCGGTCCGGTTTCCTCTCCCGGGTAGCGGAGAAGAAGCTGGTGGAGAAGAATATTCCCTATGAAATCTTCGGCGGCGTCCGCTTCTACCAGAGGATGGAGATTCTGGACATGCTGGCCTATCTGAATCTGATCGCCTATGGGGACGACATGTCCTTTCGCAGGATCGTGAACACGCCCCGCAGGAGATTCGGCCGGGCGAAGATGGGCTATCTGGAGGAACTGCGGGAGCGGCTGACGGGCGGGGAAGACCATGCTCCCCTGACCCTCTTTGAGACCCTTGCCGGGCATCTGGAGGAAAAGGAGTTCCAAAACAGCGATATGGGAGCCTTTGTGCAGTTCATCCAATGTCTGCAGGAAAGCCATCACAGGAAGCGGATTTCCGAGATTGTCAACCAGGTGGCCGCCGACAGCGGCTATGAAGCTTACATCCGGGAGCTGGGGGATGAAGAGCGGCTGGACAATCTGGCGGAGTTCAAGCGCATCGCCAACGAATTTGAGCGGGAATTCGGCGAGGACTTAAGCCTGCAGGAATTCCTGCGCCAGATCGCGCTACAGTCCGGGGAGGAGGGGGATGAGGAAAAGGATGCCGTGAAGCTGATGACCATCCATTCCTCCAAGGGCTTAGAGTTCCCGGTGGTGTTCATCCTGGGATTCACAGAGGGGATATTTCCCTCCTCCAAGACACTGGGAGAGCGGAAAAAACTGGGGCTGGAAGAGGAGCGGAGGCTCTGCTACGTGGCCATCACCAGGGCACAGAAGCACCTCTTCCTCATGGAATCCGAGGGAACTTCCCAGAACGGCATGAAGAAGCTGGTGTCCCGGTTCCTGGAGGAAATCGGGGAGGAGAACTATGTCCGGATAGGCCGGGTTTCGGAGGAGCTGCGAAGAGAAAGCCTGGGATATGCCGCGAAGCTGAACCGGGAGCTGCAGCAGGAACCGGTGTCCGTAACCAGGCAGGTGGGCGATGAGGTAGAGCACCATGTCTTCGGCAAGGGAAAGATAGAGGCCATTGATGAGAAGAGGGGAAGCTATTCCATTCGGTTCGACAAGCTCCCGCTTCCCAGGAGCATATCGGCGAATTACTTTACGAAAAAACATGAAAAAATAGACACAGAAACGCAGCAGACAGTGGTGCAGGCCGGTGAAATGCCGCATGCCGCGGAGCGGGAGGAGGCGGAAAAGACAGCAGAGCGGGAAACTTTGCAGGCGGAGAGAGCGGTGGAACGGGAAATTCCGGAAGCAGGGAAAGCAACAGAGCGGGAAGTTTCGGAAGCGGAGAATGATGCAGGACAAGTAGCACCGAAGAGGAAGTATGCGGCAGGGTGCGAGGAGATGCCAGGGATGGAGGTCTCGGGGGCGGCGCGGACAGCGGAGCAGAAAAAACCGGAGACAAAGCAGAGCCTCCTCCAGAAGCAGAAAGAAAACACCCCCAATCTGTGGAAACGTGACGATGTCCCTCACTCAGGCTGGTCCTGCGCGGACGTGGTGGACTTAGGGGAGCCAGTGGGCATCTGCCAGATGTGCGGCTACCAGATTATCCGTTACGCCCACCAGATGGAACATCCAGACTACCATAATCTCTCCGTAGGCTGCATATGCGCAGGCAAGATGGAGGGGGACATCGCAAACGCCAGGCGCAGAGAGTCTGAATTCAAGAAAAAACAGACAAGGCGGAAAAATTTCTTCCGGAAAGACTGGAAACGCTCCCAGAAAGGCAATGAATACCTTAAGGCATACGGCCATGTCATTGTCCTCTGCCACAATGCAAAAGCCGGGAATATCTGGAAATATTCCATTGACAATGAGTTCTGCAAGACCGCATACCCCACCAGGGAGCAGGCTGTGGAGGGGGCTTTCGAGGCATTGGAGCGGCTGGAGAACTCCGGAGCTGGAGAGTGAGATGCCTGGAAATGTTTTGGATAAATTTCTCCTTGTAATTTTATGCCATCCGTAACACCTGACAATAGAAGACATCCCCAGGGTGGATTCTATCGTATTGAACTTCTTGCTGGGCGGGAGCCTACATCCCAAAGAACACGAGTTAAAAACGACAGCAGGAAGGGCAAAAGCCAATACCTTTCCTGCGTCAGCGATGTGGAGTTCAACAGCCTGCCGGAGAGCAGGAAGAAAGAACTGAAAGAGTTCAGTGATTTTCTGAGGAAGTGATGGCTTTGGAAAGAAAGGGTGCGCGGAAGATGCAAGAGATAATAGAAGAAATCCTGTATTTATGGGGGATTGAGGAAAACCGGGTATCACAGATTTATTCTTCAGCATGGGAAGTCGGCTGTGATTATGTGATAAAATTCTATGAAGACCGGAGCCGGCTGGAACGGAATATAGAGATAATGACCATATTGTGGGACTGCGGCATCCCTGTGGCGGAAATCCTCCCCACCAAAGCCGGAGAGAAATACATCGCCCATAAAGGCCATTTTTTCTTCCTCTCTAAAAAATTGCAGGGAGCCAAAGTCTCAGACCTGAAAGACGAAAAAACTGCCTGGGAGATGGGCCGCGCCATCGCACGGCTCCATAGGGCATTCCTGGTATGCGAGACGAAAATACAGTTCTGGGACAATAGCCTCCTGGCGGAGATGAAAGGATGGGTACGGGAAAACTTGGCAAAGGACGGCTGGCGGATAGTGGCCGAGGCAGAGTACGCGAGGGCCGTGGAGCGGCTGGAACAGGGATATGACTCCCTGCCCAGGCAGCTGATACACAGGGATGTGCATTTTGAGAATTTTCTGTTTTACGAGGGTAGGCTGTCCGGATATATCGATTTTGATTTGAGTCAGCACAATATACGGATTTTCGACATCTGCTACTTCCTGGCGGGACTGCTGGCGGAAGAGATGCCGGAACCTTTTACGAAAGAGGAATGGATAAAAGATGTGAGAGCAGCCGTCGCGGGATATGAGAGCATAGAAAAGTTTTCCAGGGAGGAGAAAGAGGCAATTCCCTGTGTGATGGAGTGCATAGAAATTTTGTTCGCAGCGTATTCCGCCGGCCTGGACGATGCAAAGGGCGCTGAGGCTGCATATGGCATCTTTCGTTTTATACAGGGCTGTGAGGGCGACATTGATAAATAATCCCGACTCATCAGCGGTAGGCATCATGACTCAGCGGCAGATTTCACTGCTCGTGAGTATAAGAATCCGGATTGGATCTCCTGCGGTATTCCCGGGGAGTGGTGCCGTAATAGGCGCGGAAAGCGGCGGAGAAATGCTCCGGGGAGGAGTAGCCCAGCTCTTCCGAGATGGACGTGATGTTCTTGGACTTATCGGCAAGCAGGATGGCGGCGGCAGACATTTTGGCCTCTGCCTTTTTTTGCTGGTAGGTTTTGCCGTAGTATTCCAGCAGGAGCCGCTGAGTCTGCCTGGGGCTGCGCCGCAGCCTTTTGGCCAGTTCTTCCAGGGACAAATTGCGGTATTCGTAGAGGAAATATTCTTCTATGATGACAGAGGTCAGGTCGGAGGGGCCGCCCGGGTTCTGGGCAGCGTAGCTTGGGCGGGCATTTTTGTAATTGCGGACGATGTAAATCAGCAGCTGGGACAGGAGGAGCCTGGCCTGGTCCAGGTAGCCGATGTGGCGGCGCTCCAGCTCGTCAGTAAGCAGATGCAGGATGGTGTGGATGCCCTGGGTGTCCGCGCCGAACCAGAATGGGGTAGAGAGGAAGCTGTCCATCACGGGGCAGCTTTCCTTTCGCTTGGCGTTCTCCTTTATCTTCAGGTAGACGCAGTATTCCTGCATGGGCTCTTCGGCCTGGGGAACCTGGGTATGCTCCACATGGGGGCCGGTGACAAAGAGGGTGTTCGGCCGGATGTGGAAAGGATGGCTGTCTGCCGTCAGCATTCCGTATCCCGAGGGGATGTAATGGATTTCATAGCAGCCGCTTCCATGGCTGTGGGAGGGAATGGTTCGCAGAAAGCGCTCGCAGGTCATATTGACGGCCTGGATGGGGATGCCTTCTAAGGAAAAAGAAAGGTTCAGGTTCAGGCGGTTGGGGTTCATCTGGCAGTTCTCCTTTTTTACAGTGTCTTTCTGAGTCAATATTGTACCATGTGCACAGTACGCACATGGTAAGATGGCCATCCGGCCGCTCCATGCGTTGAATAAGGACATTGTACTATGTGCACAGCAACGCACATGGTAGTTATGCCATTCGGCAGTCTCGGCCGAGAATAGAACCTTGATTACAGGAAGCTGCTCTTGCTTCCTGTAATATGGACATATTGTACCATAAAAAAGATATAAAAACACGACATTTCTATAAAAAAGACGGCAGATATCCTGCTTAAAAACAAAATTTGTTTTGTGTATAATCAAGATAGAACTGGAATACGGATTTGCAGGATGAATTGTCTGTTATGAATCAGCGGACGGGTCGCCTGCGGAAAGCGAGGGAAAGATGGCAGTAAAGATGTTGATGAAAGGGGCGGTGCTGCCCGGCAACAGCACAGTGGAGCTGAAAGATTTTGAAGTACCCGTGCCCGGGCACGGACAGGTGCTGGTGCGTACCAAGGCCACAACCATCTGCGGCAGCGACATCCGCTGCATCTACAGAGAGCATACGGGAAAGGGGCCCGAGGGGTACATTCCCGGCATGGTGGCGGGCCATGAGCCCAGCGGCGTCATCGTGGAAGAGGGAGAGGGCCTAAAGCGCTTCAAGAAAGGCGACAGGGTGATCGTATATCATATCTCGGGCTGCGGCGTCTGTAACGACTGCCGGAGAGGCTATTATATCTCCTGCAAGAGCAAGTTCCGCCAGGCATACGGCTGGCAGAGAAACGGCGGCATGGCGCCCTATATCCTGGCGGAGGAGAAAGACCTCATCGAACTGCCGGACGAGCTGACCTACAAGGACGGGGCCCAGGTGGCCTGCGGATTCGGCACGGTCTATGAGGCCATCGAGAAGATCGGCGTCTGCGGCAACGATTGCGTCTTGGTGACGGGCCTGGGGCCTGTGGGTCTGGCGGCGCTGATGCTGGCCAAGGCCATGGGGGCCAACCGGCTCATCGGGGTGGAGATGAACGAATACCGCATTGAACTGGCGAAGAAGCTGGGACTGGCGGACTATGTGTTCAAGCCCGGGGAGAATACGCTGGAGGAGATTCTGGCCGTCACAGGCGGCAGAGGCGTGGAGCGGGCCATCGATGCCTCCGCCAATGACGCGGGCAGACAGCTGGCCATCCGCGCCGCCAGGGAGTGGGGCAAGATCGCTTTCGTAGGGGAGGGCGGCACCTGCACATTCAATCCCAGCCCGGACATCATCCACGGCCAGAAGACCATCTACGGCTCCTGGGTGACATCCCTGTGGAAGATGGAGGAGCTGGTGGAGCGGCTGGTGCGCTGGGGCATTCATCCGGAGGATTTGATCACCCATGAATTTCCCATCGAAAAAGCGGACGAAGCTTATCGCTTGATGGCGCAGGGAAACTGCGGCAAGGTAGCGGTGACTTTTCCGGACTAGAAATGGCAGTTAGTTGGGGACGATGAACATAAAAAAGAGAATAGGACATGATTTATGACTATGAAGATCAGGATGGCTATGTCTCGCTTTGGGTTAATTACGAATGCTTCAATCAATTCGAATATGATTTCGGGATGTCTTTTGATGAAGATTTCCGTGAAGCGGCAGTCCTTGCGGATTGTACGGAGGATTTGGAAGAATTGCTTTCCGGATTTTCATATTTCGAAACTTTTTCCGAAGAAATAATAAAAGTAACGAAAAATCGAATGCCAAAATGCAACGCTGGGGTGGTTTTGTATAATTTCAAATATTGCGGCGAAACAGTCGCAGCGGAGCATGAGGACGTGAGCCTGCAGTTTGTGGGGTATGCGAAGTATAAACCATGATATCTGCAGGGAAAATGATCAAAGGAGACATGGATATGGCATATGGAATAGACCGGGACAGAATTCCGGCGAGGACTCTGCGGGGCGGGGAGAGGATTCCCTGCCTGGGGCTGGGGACATTCGGCTCTGACAAATACGGGCCGGAGGAAATCGCGGAGGCAGTATACGGTGCGGTGAAATATGGGTATCGGCTCATTGACTGCGCATCGGTGTATCAGAATGAGGACAGGATAGGTAAGGTGCTTGACCGCCTTTTTGACGAAAGTGTAGTGGAACGCAGAGATCTTTTCATTACCTCCAAGGTGTGGAACGACATGCACGGTGAGGGGCAGGTGATGGAGTCCTGCAAAAAGAGCCTGGCGGATCTGGGTTTAAAGTACCTGGATCTGTACTTCGTCCACTGGCCCTTTCCCAATTACCATGCGCCGGGCTGCGCAGGGGATTCCAGGAACCCGGACTCCAGGCCCTTTTCGGTGGAGGAATTCATGGCTGTCTGGCGGCAGTGCGAGGAACTGGTGGACAAGGGGCTGGTGCGCTACATAGGCATGAGCAATATGACCGTTCCCAAGCTGGAGGCCGTGCTGGGGCTGTGCCGGATACAGCCTGCGGCGCTGGAGATGGAACTGCATCCGTCTTTCCAGCAGCCGGAGCTGTTCGCCTATGCGCTGGAGAGAGACATATTGCCCGTCGGCTACTGTCCCATAGGCTCCCCCTCCAGGCCGGAGAGGGACAGGACGGCGGAGGACGTGGCGGACGGGGAACTGCCTGCGGTGGCCCGGGCCGCAAAAGCCCATGGGGTGCACCCGGCGCTAATCTGCCTGAAATGGGCGGTACAGCGGGGCCAGGTACCCATTCCTTTTTCCGTGAAGCCATCCCAATATGAGGCGAATTTAAGATGCATCACGGAGGATCCGCTGACGGAAGCAGAGATGGAAGCCATCGCAGGAGAGGACAGGAACTGCCGCCTGATTAAGGGGCAGGTGTTCCTCTGGGAGGGTGCCAGGGGCTGGGAGGATCTGTGGGACCCGGAGGGCGTGATTACGCAAAAGGAGAACAGCTATGTATGATATGACAAAATACTTAAATACAATAGAGGAGGTCATCGCCGGAGGGCCTTATCAGGACACCTGGGAATCCCTGTCCCGGTACAATGTACCGGAATGGTACAGAAACGCCAAGTTCGGCATCTTCATCCACTGGGGAATCTACAGCGTGCCCGCTTTCGGCAGCGAGTGGTACTCCCGGAACATGTATATAAAAGATTCCCCGGAGTATAAGCACCATCTGGAGACCTATGGGAAACATACGGAATTCGGCTATAAGGATTTCATCCCCATGTTCACGGCGGACAAGTTCGATCCGGATGCCTGGGCGGAGCTGTTCGCCCGGGCAGGCGCTAAGTACGTGGTACCGGTGGCGGAGCACCATGACGGCTTCCAGATGTACGAAAGCGAGATTTCTCACTGGAACGCGGCCGAGATGGGGCCCAGGCGGGACGTGCTGGGACAGCTGAAAGAAAGCTGCCGGAAAAAGGGCATGGAGATAGGCGCATCCAGCCACCGTGTGGAGCACTGGTTCTTCATGGGCCACGGCAGAGAATATGACAGTGATGTCAGAGAACCTATGGAGAGAGGGGATTTCTACTGGCCTGCCATGCCGGAGCAGAACCACCATGACCTCTACAGTGAGCCTATGCCCACGGAGGAGTTCCTCCAGGACTGGCTGGTGCGGTGCTGCGAAATCGTGGACAAGTACCGACCCAGGATCGTCTATTTCGACTGGTGGATACAGCACAGCGCGGTGCGGCCTTACCTGCGGAAGTTCGCGGCCTATTACTATAACCGGGCAGCCCGGTGGGGGAGTGACGCGGTGATCAATTACAAGCATGACGCATTTCTCTTCGGCACCGCGGTGCCGGATGTGGAGCGGGGCCAGTTCGCGGACATAAAGCCGTATTTCTGGCAGACCGATACAGCCATCGCCCTGAATTCCTGGGGCTATACGGAGCACAACAACTTCCGGCCGGCCCAGGACATCCTCTGCGACCTGGTGGACATTGTGTCAAAGAACGGCTGTTTGCTGCTGAATGTAGGTCCCAAGCCGGACGGCACCATTACCCAGGAGGACAGAGCCGTCCTGTTAAAAATCGGAGAGTGGCTCAAAATCAACGGAGAGGCCATCTACGACTCAAGAGTCTGGCGTAAATACGGGGAGGGGCCTACCCAGGTAACGGACGGCCAGTTCTCCGACGGCATCAAGAAGAACTTTACATCCCGGGACTTCCGGTTTACCACGGCGGGCGGATACCTGTATGCTTTCGCCATGAAGTGCAGCGAAAGCGGAGAATACTGCATCCGCAGCCTGGGAATCCAGGACGCCTCCAGACAGGCGAATTTCCACGGAATCATCCGGAATGCGGAAGTCTTAGGCTGTAATGAGAAGCCTCGGTGGAGCCGGGACCAGGAGGGGCTGCATATCAGCAGCGGCTTTGTGAGTGATAGCCCTGTGGTCTTCCGGCTGGAGTTGGAGTAGAGGGCCTTTCCCTATTGCGCCGTTCCAAACGATACGCTGTCTAAGATGCTCTGGAACAGGGGTACAGCCTCATCCATGAACTCCTCATAGATGACATAGTCAAGGGTGATATAGAGGTCGCCGTTTTCGATAACTACATAGCGATCATAATAAGAGTTGCCATTATCATCCTGCAGCATCCCGGGGCAGTCCAAGGCCGGGCAGCCGCCTATGACAGTCTCGGTGACCTGATAGCCCTGCTCGCGCAGGGAGTCTCCCAGGCCCGCCAAAGTGCCGCCCTCCTGCAAGGTGTAGCCGGAGAGGTACAGCATGGACATATCCCAGGTATTGGCATCCTCGTAGCGGGAATAGAGGACAGTCTCCTCCTCATCGGAATCATCGATCACCCACAGATATGGGCAGGAGAAAGTCAGGCCCAGCCAGTCTATGGTGCGGGAGGTCATCACAGGAACGGGAACCTCCGGCTCTTTGGCCATGGCCGCGTCCAGCTCCTCCTGGGTGATGGTGATGGAGCAGGAATCTCCGGTGTCCGCCAGGATCTTTTCTGCCGCCACCCGGGTAAGGGGCGCCAGGGTGGAGAAATGGTCCGCTCCCTCTATCACATAACCATGAATATTCTCGTTATCCGTTGCGGCCGTCATCCGCTCCAGATTCTCGGAGTTCCCGTCTCTTCCCTCTATGAGGAAAGTAGGGCTTTTTACATTGTCCAGCCAGTGGATGGGGGAGCGCATGGTGAACTCGTCCTCATTCCCCGTGTCGAAAGTGAACTGGCTGTTGTTGTGGTACTTTACCTCGTCCACTGCGCCGTAGCAGAAGACTGCCCGGAACTTGTCCGTGTACTCGGAGGCCAAAAGCGCTCTGGTGGCCCCGGTGCTGTGGCCGCCTAAGTAGATACGATTCGGATCCACATAGGGCAGGGAGGCGGCGTATTCGTAGGCGGAGACAATGTCGTCCACCTCGCCGAAAAGGGCCTCATAGTGGCCGGGATTGCCGTTACCGCCCCGGAAAGAGGGGTACATGGTCAAAAGGCCTGCCTGCCAGAATGCGGAGCCGGTCTGATCATTGTCCCATGCCGGATAGCACCAGGGGAAGTCGTCGATGCCATTCCCCCAGCCGCCTACTACCCAGATGATCAGGGGATGCTTTTGCCCGTCCCCTGGGTCGCTGGACACATAGGCCGCCAGATCGCCCACCTTGGAGGGGAAAGAAACCAGGTCGAAGAGCCCCTCCGGAGGCTCCGGAATAGGATCGCTGTCGTTCTCCTCCCTGGCCAGGGTAGTGGTGAACGCGTCGTGGGCCTCGGCGAAACTGCCATAGCTTTCTGCCGGACCCTGGGCCGAGGTGCCATGTCCTAAGATATCGCGGGTGGAGGATTCGCCCTCCTCCCCGGAAGATTGCTCCGAGGCGCTTACGCTGTCTTGGCTTTTACTTTCCCCGGATGACGCAGGGGAGAACTCCGAAGAGGACTCGGAGGACTCCGAAGAGGGTCCGGAGGCGCAGGAGGCCGTGGCAAGTACGATAGCTGCGGTGAGGAAAACCGCAAAGGTTTTTTTGATTGAGATTGCTTTCATGAGAATTCCCTTCCTTTTTGTTTGGATTTCGTATCCTCTAGTATAGCACGAATTTGGGAAGAAGGGAAGACGGGGATAATTTTGTCTGTTTATGTTTTAGCTCTGCCGCTTCACTACCGGGATCCATACCTCATACCGGGCATTCGCCGGATCCGGATTCAGGTACACCTCCACATCGGGGGCATTGCCGTACTCGTACCCGGAGGTGGGCAGCCATTCCGTCACGATGCGCCGCTCCAGCTCCTGGATGGACTCATTGGTGCCGGATCCGGGGAACACGGCCCAGGTGGCTGCGGGCACGGTGTATTCCTCCAGGCCGTCCGCTGCCTGTGAGGAGCTTACGCCGATTATGTACCGCCAGGGTTCCGTGTCGTTGCAGGTGCTGACGCCAAGCACGCCCATGGGCTGCGTGTCCATCATCCCGGTCAGCCGCTGCAGGGTGCCGTTGGCAGCGATCTCGCCCCATTTGGCGGGAATCTCCGCAAAGTTTTTCTCAATGTCCTTGTCCAGGGGCACGGATACGCCCACGATGCGGAAAGCCTCTTTTGTCTCGATTCGATAGTTCATCTCTTCCACTCCTTTGACTGTGATTTTAAAGGTAACGGGCGGAAAAGATTTTACGGACACCCCGTCCCTTTTCAGGGCGGACGGGGCGATGCCATGGACGGACTGGAAAGCCCGGTTGAAAGCAGTGGGGGAATTGTAGCCGTATTTGCCAGCCACGTCGATGATCTTCATGCCCCTGCCCTGGAGATCCACGGCGGCAAGGGACATTTTCCGCCTGCGGATGTACTCGGACAGGGGAACCCCGGCCATATAGGTGAACATCCTCTGGAAATGATAGGAGGAACAGCAGGCGATCCGCCCCAGCTGCCCCATATCGATCTCGTCCGTCAGATGCTTCTCAATATAGCCTATGGCTTCGTTCAGTCTTTCAATCCATTCCATGATGCTCCTCCATTCTTTTTGCGCCTACTGCCTTTTTCGTCAGCATTATACCATGGTTTCCGCTTAGAAATCCTCTCTGCCCCTGCACGGAAAAGAGAGGTTTGCCATCCAAGGCCAGGATTCTGTTATCCAAAAGCCATTATAATTGAAATGTTTGGAAAAAGGAATCCCTGAGCAGATAAAGTTTTTGAAAGATTTTGCAACCGTCTCATTGCAGATCCGGCTTAAACGGGATATGATCCGGATCATAGGGAGGTGGTCAATACGGCAAATGAGGACAAGAAAGTTAGTTTATGAAGCTTGGAGGCTTTCCTGGAGGGAGAAAATAGAAAACCGCAGACCGGGAGCCGGAGTAGGCTGGTTCCGGGAAAGTTTCATGCAGCATTCCACGGCACCAGGGATACATTTTGCGGCAAGGGGATTGTTTTGGGGGTTCGGACAATGTATAATAAAATATCTGTCCAAGGGACGGCCGGGAGGTGGCACATTGATTCGGATAGCGATATGTGACGATGAGAAATACATGTCCGACCATATACAGACAATGGTCTTACGTTTTTTCCGCAGGAAGACCGCCGGTACTTTTCGGGGGATGCTTTCTGTACTGCCGCGCAGATGCAATCTATGTATCTGGTCTTCATCCCGATTCTGATGATATTCATCATGGAGGAATACATCAATGCCCTTGAATATGACATTGCAGTCTTAGACAGCGCCCCCCACGGAATATCTGTTCAGCCACGGGCAGTTGCTTGTCATGCATCTTCCGGGACTGTCCAATGTAAAGGCGGTGGCTGAAAAATATGACGGCGCCATGAGCATCGAGACGCGGGGGGATGTATTTGTGCTCCGGGTGCTGCTCATCATTCCACGGCATCCGGAGGGCAGTTCACGGCAGAGAGATTAAGCCGCTGCTTCCTCTGGTCGAAAAATACTAGGAAAGGCCTTAAGGCGAGAAAAAGGAAATCTGTCAAGGGAAAGAAAGGTGAAAAAGGATGATGGAATCTGTCAGAAAGTATCTTCCGATTTTTATAGGTCTGCTTCTCATGCTGCGCGGCCTGCTTTGGGTCGTTGACGGAAAGAAAGGAAACAAGAGAAGCCTTTCATTGGGGCTGGCCGCCATTGTGGTGGGGATTATCATGTTCATAACAGTATTTTTTGAGACTTTATAAACAGGGACGAGGATTCATGAGTTCCATCCCCAGAAACCTTTTGAACTCCCCGCCGGGATTGACGGCCAGGAGGGCATCCAGGATTTCCTCCCTGCGGCTTTGTGCCTCCGGCAGGTCGCAGAGGATGTCGTTCTGGTCATAGGGGCCGTACCGGAAGTGGCCCACCGACGCGCCGTGGAACCGGCCGTCAATCAGCAGGTATTGCAGGGGCTCGCAGTCGTAGGGGAGTCCTGCTGTCCGGTCTTTGACCATCTGCTTCAGAACAGGTTCCTGGGCCCTGTAGAGGAAATCGTTGCGGTGGAGGGCGTAGACGGAGCGTATGTCTTTTGGCACATAGTCCTGCAAAAGAGCCATATCGCTTTTTAGCACATATCCGGACTCCCGGGGAACCAGGACATCCTCAGCAGCCAACTCCTCTACGGCCTTTCGGATTTCTTTTTCGGCTACGCGGTAAAAGGCCTTTGCCATGGCCACATCGAACCATACCATCCGGTAGGCGAACCGCTGCAGCAGGATTTTCAGGGCTTCCACCTTGGTATACCGCCCCGTATCCACATCGGGGAATATCTCCGCTGCTTTCAGGAGATTTTTCTATGTTTGGTATTTCGGACGAATCTACGTCCCTGTTCTATACAGATTCCGCCTGCGTCCAGGGCCGGAGACGCTTCAGTGGCCCTCTTTGCTTTATGTCCCATACAGGTTCCGGGCAGCCTCCAAAGCCGCTTTCATCCGCTCCACCATCTCCGGCGGCCCCAGGACTTTCACCTTATGGCCGAAGCCCAGGAACCATTCCACGGCCCGCTCTTTGGTGGTGAACCCCCACTGCGCATAGAGCCTGCCGTCTGCCTGTTCGGTAAAACAGTCCGGCCCGTACTCCTCCACCAGGCGGTATTTTACGCATGGGTCATAGACGGCGGTGACCATATAGTCATCCGTCATATGAGAGCCGAAGCGCCTTTTCTCCTGCGGCACATCTCTGGGGGAGAAAGGCTCTTGTGTAATCCGCAGATTCCACAAGCGGCGCAGCTTATACAAGCGGAAGTCCCGGCGCTGCCTGCAGAAACCGAAGACATACCAGTCAGACCATTTGAACACAATCTGGCAGGGCTCTATGAGTTTGTCCGCCTCCCCTTTTTCATAATAATAATGGAAAGAAATGCACCTGGACGCCTGGATGGCAGACCTTATCAATTCCAGCTTGGAAGTCAGGTCGTCCTTATAGTGGGAGGCCAGGTCGATTGCCATATGGTCGGTGAGCCCGGGGGAACAGTAACAACTCCCGCCCCGGGCAATCCTTAATTTTTTTCACGGTGTTGATTCCGGGCCGGATATGGATTATAATGTTGACACGGATTCGGCGCGGAGCGCCGCGAAAGGATATGACGGACAAGAAGAAAGGATGACAGGAAATGGGACAGAGCAGACAGGAGCTGGCATTGAACACAGATTTTGCAGGGGAGAGCACACAGTTAGAACAGATAAAGGCCGTGTTGGAACAGATTGCCCGGGCCGGGTTCACCCATATCCACTGGTGCCACGAATGGGACAGGGAATATATGTATTCCGTTTATGAGATGCGGCAGATCAGAGAGTGGATGGATGAGTACGGGCTGGCGTCAAAAGCCCTGCATGCCACCAAGGGCTCCGCCCGGGACGTGGAAATCAGAGAGGGGCACTACCGGAAAGATTACACCTCCAACTGGGAATATAACCGTAAAGCCGGCGTGGAACTGATCAAAAACCGCGTGGATCTGGCGGAGGCCCTGGGCGCTTCGGAAATCGTGCTCCATCTCTATGTTCCCTACCTGACCATTCAGAGGCAGCCGGAGACAAAGGAGGACTTCTATGGGTGCGTTTACCGCTCTCTGGACGAACTGATGCCTTATTGCCGGGAGAAAAAGGTGCGGATCTGCATAGAAAATCTTTTTGACGTGCCTGACAAATATATGCTGGAGGCATGGGACAGACTGTTTGCCAGGTACGCAAAGGAATTCCTGGGTCTGTGCTATGACACCGGCCATGCGAATATGGTCTGGCGGGAGAGCGCGCCGGAAATCCTGGGACGGTACGCGGACCGGCTGTATGCGGTGCATATCCATGATAACAACGGTGCCATGGATTCCCACTGGATCCCGGGGGACGGCGGCATTCAGTGGGAAAAGGTGATGGATGTGATAGCCCGCTCGGCATACGAGGGGCCGCTTCTGCTGGAGCTTGGCTGCAACGAGAGAGATCCGGAAAGGTATTTGAAGAGGGCTTATGAGGCCGGATGTCGTCTGGATGCGCTTTATAAAAAGGGGAGATAAGCCATGGACGAATTTCATTTTTTCGATACGGAGGTGCTCACGGACGGGGAGATCCTGCTGGTGCTGGACAAAACCGTTCCGGCCGACCCCGAACAGGAATGGCTTCCATCCTACCACTTCACGATCCGCGACCGAAAAGGCCGCAAGGCAGGGCAGTGTGATTTGAGAATCGGGCACAACCGGAAGACATATTACGGGGGAAATATCGGATACCGGGTGGAAGAGCCCTATCGGGGCAACCATTACGCGGGGAAAGCCTGCCGCCTGCTGTTCCACCTGGCCAGACGGCATGGGATGGACTATCTGATTATTACCTGTAATCCGGACAATGTCCCTTCCGGGCGAACCTGCGAGTATGCGGGCGGTGTGCTGAAAGAAATCGTGGACCTGCCTCCGGACAATGAAATGCGGCTGGAGGGGGAGACCAGAAAGTGTATTTATGAGTTCAGGCTGTAATGCGGAATGGGAAGATACGGAGATATGAAAAAACAGACAGATTATAACGATATACAGAATAAACGGCGTATGCCGAATCTGGACCTGCTGCGCTGTGTGGCAATGATGATGGTGGTGGTGCTGCACTACTTAGGAAAGGGCAATCTTCTGCCTGATCTGACTGAGCGCGGCATGGGCGCCGCGGGAGCCGCCGCCTGGCTGCTGGAGAGTTTCTGTATTGTGGCTGTGAATGTCTATATGCTGATCAGCGGATATTTCCTGTGTACCACATCTTTTAAGGTAAGCCGTCTGCTGCAGCTTTGGCTGCAGATATGGTTCTATTCGGTGACGTTTGGGCTGCTTGGCGCGCTGACAGGCGTGCTAAAAGGAACTTCTTTTGACTTCCACTACCTGCTGACGCTTCTGTTCCCCGTTACGATGGAGCATTACTGGTTTCTGACAGCCTATATATTCCTGTATCTGCTCCTGCCCTTTGTGGGGATGGCGGTGAAAAAGATGACAAAACAGCAGCTTCAGATTGCAGCAGGGTTGTTGCTTGTGGTTTTCTGTATGGCGAAAAGCATATTGCCCGTGAGGCTGGAGACAGACCAGAGAGGATATGACTGCCTGTGGTATCTGTGCGTATTTCTGACAGGGGCGTATATGCGGCGGTTCGGAGTTCCTTTCCTGGAGAAAAAGCGGCGGGGGATATTTCTGTATACGGGAGGCTGCCTGTTCATTTTTGCAGGGACCTTTCTCTTACGGGAGGTGTACCTGCGCACGGGCAGGATGGAGATGCTGATAAAAGTCTGCCTGGAGTACAATCATATCCTGGCGTTCCTGGCGGCGGCGGGATTGTTCACAGCCTTTTGCAGACTTCGCATACAGGGAAGCCCGGCAAAGCTCATCGGCACAATAGCGCCCTATACGCTGGGTGTTTATCTGATTCATGAGAATTTGGGGCTTCGCTATTCCTGGCAGAACTGGCTGTGGGCAAAGAGACTGGCGGAGGGTATGGCAGAGGGAGCAGGGGGCCTGGGGGCCGTGTGCGGGCTGCTCCTGGGAACGTTTCTTGCGGTGGCAGCGGTGTTCCTGTGCGGAATTTTGGCGGATATGGGGCGGAAATGGCTCTTTGACAGCCTGCATGGGCTATTGCAAAAAAGCGGCTTTTACCGGAGCCTGACGGAAAAGGTTCAGAGGGCGGACCAGGCGTTCCACTGAGGGGAAATTTCAGGCATAAGAGGAAAAAGCGGCCAGGGGAAAGAGATTTGGACTTAGAACCAAAGACGCAAAACATGGAGCGAAAAAGGATTCGGACATAGAAGGGAAAAGGATTTAAGCGCAAAACGGAAAGGAACTGAGAGACAGGATGGAGATGAGGAAAGAAGTAAGCGGGCGGCGCCGGATGCAATGGGGGAATGTGTTGGAAAATCTGGCAATCGTGATCCTGGCATTCTACCCCCTGAGGCACATATACTGGGGACTTGATTTGCAGGATACCGGATATAATTACGCGAATTTTCAGTATATGGGAACGGAGCATATGGACCCCATGTGGCTTTTTTCCACCTATCTGTCCAATGGAGTGGGGCATTTGCTGATGAAGCTCCCCAATGGGAATATGCTGGCGGGTATCAATCTGTACACGGGCCTGTTCGCGGGAGCGCTGGCATTGATCGGTTATTTCTTCTGCACCCGGAAGCTGAAGATGCCAAAGGTCATTGCTTTCGCGGGGGAGATGACGGCGCTGAGCCTGTGCTGGTGCCCCACGGCCTCTTTCTACAATTATCTGACGTATCTGTTCTTTCTGATTTCATCCGTGCTGCTTTATCTGGGACTTACGGGGGAGAGGAAAGGATATCTGGTCTGTGCGGGGGTTTTCCTGGGAGCCAATGTGCTGGTGCGCTTCTCCAACCTGCCTCAGATGGGGATGATCCTGGCAGTCTGGGCCTACGATATCCTATGTGTCCTTGAAGAAAAAACGAAATATACAGGGAAAAGAGGGGGAAATCCGGGAAATAAGTCCGGAACGGCGGGAAAAGGGGAGAGCCGTCGTGAGGGGTTCTGGAAAAGGACCGTCCGCCATACTCTGTGGTGCCTGACCGGGTATGCAGGCGCTTTGGCGGTGCTTTTTAGTTACATCCATATCCGCTACGGCATCCATGCATACATCGCGGGGATCGGCAGATTGTTTGCCATGACGGACAATGCCACGGACTACAAGCCCATGGCTATGCTGAAAGGGATATTCAGGTGGTACTGGCAGGAGCTGTACTGGGTGGCGCGCATTGGGGTCATTTTGGCAGGGGGCATGGCGCTTTTTGCCATAGCGGGCTGGCTGGAGGGCGTGCTTGCCAGGCGGTTTCAGGGTACGGCCGCGGGACCGGAGGGGCCGCGGCTGCCCCGAAAGAATCCGGCGCGGCAGGAGCTGTCCGGGATCGCGGGTATTTTCTCCCTTATGGTGAGAGGGCTGTGGATTGCCGTGAGCATTGCCATGATCGTCTGGCTGTGGAGGCGGGGATTTACCTCCGGCTTTTACTACAGCTACAATCCCATCTGGCATCCGGGGCCGGTGTTTTTGATGCTTACCATGGGCATAGCTCTGATCCGCATTCTGGACAAAAGGGCATCCAAAGAGGAAAAGCTCATCAGCGGCATGCTGATCCTGATTCTTTTCCTGACTTCCCTGGGCAGCAACAACGGCGTTTTCCCCAGCCTGAATAATCTCTTTCTGGCGGCGCCCTACACCTTGTGGCAGAGCTGGCGTTTTCTGAGGCATGGAGGGGAGAGGCGTCTGAAGTGCGGGCTGGCGCTTTCAAGCTTTCCGGCAAAAGGGGTGCTGACAGCGTTCCTGGCTCTGTGCCTGTTCCAGTTCGGCGTATTCGGCTTGCGGTTCGCTTTTGCGGAGGGGACGGGAATACAGGATCCGGTGGCTGTGGTGGACAACAATCCGGTTCTGCGGAATATCAAAATGTCCCCCCGGAAAGCCCGATGGATGACGGAGCTTAGCGCTTATGCCAATGAAAACGGGCTTCAGGGCCGGGAAGTCATTCTGTATGGGGACATTCCGGCCATATCCTATTACCTGCAGATGCCCTCAGCGTTCAATCCCTGGAGCGATCTGGATTCTTACAGCCCGGAGACCATGGAGCAGGAACTGAAGCAGCTTCGGGGAGAAATCGGGGAAAAGGGAAAAGACAAACCTGTAATTATCCTGGAGCGGACTTATGGGCTTTATGTGACAGAGTCCCGGCAGGGGCAGGAGACGTCCCTGCTTTCGGAAGACGCAAGGAAAGTCATGGACGCCGACCCGAAATGGAAGCTTCTGCTGGAATTCCTGGTGGAGCTTGGCTATGAGCAGACTTTCTGCAACGAGAAATTCGCGGTTTACCGCTAAAATATACTGCCAGTGGATTGCCATTTGACCCACCGGACCTATAATGCGAAAATTCCCCTGTGACCGACAGCGGCAGACCGGCTGCCAAGCTGTCGGACACACAGGGGAATTTTTGTCAGGGTCAATGCCTGATGATTACAGTAGCTGTAATCCCTTTTCCCGTGCCTCTTTCATGATTTCCTCAGGCCACAGGGAGCACTGTACTTCGCCGATATGGGCCTTTCGCAGGAAGAACATGCAGATGCGGGACTGGCCGATGCCGCCGCCGATGGTGTATGGCACTTCCCCTTGAATCACTGCCTGATGGAAAGGGAGATTCGCCCGCTCCATGCATCCGGCCGCTTCCAGCTGGCGAAGCAGCGCCTCCTTATCCACCCGGATGCCCATGCTGGACAGCTCCAGAGCAATGTCCAGGACGGGGTAGTAGACAATGATATCCGCGTTCAGCTCCCAGTCGTCATAGTCCGGGGCCCGCCCGTCATGAGGTTTGCCGTTCCCCAGCGCGCCGCCGATCTGCATCACGCATACGGCGCCCTTGGCCTTGGCTATGTAATATTCCCGCTCCCTGGGCGTATTGTCCGGGAACATTTCCTCCAGCTCGCTGGTGGTGACGAAGAAGATGTCGTGGGGAAGAATTTCTTCAATATAGTCATAGTGGATGGACATGTACTTCTCTGTTTTGCGCAGCACCTTATATACAGTGCGCACCGTATCCTTTAAGGTGTCCAGGCTGCGGTCCTGTTTTGTGATGACTTTCTCCCAGTCCCATTGATCCACATAGACAGAGTGGATATTATCGGGTGCCTCATCCCTGCGGATAGCGCTCATGTCCGTGTAGAGTCCCTCTCCCACGGAAAAGCCGTACTTTTTCAAAGCATACCGTTTCCATTTTGCCAGTGACTGGACGATTTCCGCTTCCCTGCCGTTCTGGTATTTGATGTCGAAAGTGACAGGACGCTCCACGCCGTTTAAGTTGTCGTTCATGCCGGATTTGGGATCTACCATAAGCGGCGCGGATACCCGCAGAAGATGCAGCCGCTCCGCCAGCAGGGTCTGGAAGAAATCCTTTACGGTTTTGATGGCAATCTGCGTATCATACAGACTTAAGCCTGACTGATAGTTTTTGGGGATTGAAATGTTTGACATATGCTAATCCTTTCTTTAGATTCGGTTTTATTTCTATGGTATGCAAGTCTTTTGCACTCTTTTCATTTTAAACGCTTTCAGGGGGAGTTTGCAATAGTTTTTTTAGAAAGCTGTCCCAAAATACTTGCTAAAAAAGAACATATGTGCTATCCTGTAAAAAGAACAAATGTTCTGCGCTCTGCGCGGGACGCCGGAAAACGAAAAAAGGATGCGGCGAAAAGTGGAATTTTTGACAAAGGCCCGGGACATGTCCCTGGAGGAGAAACTGAATATACTGACGGACGCGGCCAAGTATGACGTGGCCTGTACCTCCAGCGGTGTGGACCGAAAAGGTAACGGCCGCGGTATCGGAAACTGTGTGGCGGCCGGAATCTGCCACAGCTTTTCCGGCGACGGCAGGTGCATTGCCCTGTTAAAGATCCTGCTGACCAATGAATGTATCTTTGACTGCAAATACTGCCGAAACCGCTGTTCCAACGATGTCCCCAGGGCTACATTTACCCCGGAGGAGATCTGCACGCTGACCATGGAATTCTACCGCAGAAACTATATAGAGGGGCTGTTTCTAAGCTCCGGCATCATAGGCAATCCTACCTTTACCCAGGAGCTGATCTGCCGTACGGTCTGGCTTCTGCGCAACCGCTATGGGTTCAATGGTTATGTCCACGTAAAAGCCATTCCCGGGGCGGCGCCGGAGGTCATTGAGCAGACCGGCTTCCTGGTGGACAGGATGAGCGTCAATTTGGAGCTTCCTACCGCGGAGGGTCTGCGCAGCCTGGCTCCCAATAAGCACCGCAAAAGCATTCTCACTCCCATGCGCCAGATTCAGAACGGCATTCAGGTTAACCGGGGCGACCTGGTGCGGTACCGCAGCGCCCCTAAGTTTGTGGGAGGAGGACAGTCCACCCAGCTGATCATCGGCGCCACGCCGGAGAGCGATTATCAGATTATCAATGTGGCGGAGAATCTCTACCGGAAATTCGAGCTCAAGAGAGTCTTCTACTCGGCTTTTGTGAATGTGACAGGGGATAAGAGTCTGCCGGCCCTGCCCGGGGGACCGCCGCTTTTGCGGGAGCACAGGCTGTATCAGGCGGACTGGCTGCTTCGGTTCTATGGATTCCGGGCGGAGGAGCTGCTGGACGAGAAGCGCCCTTTCTTCAATGTATTGCTTGACCCGAAAGAGGATTGGGCCGTGCGCCATCTGGAGTGTTTTCCGGTGGAGATCAACCGCGCGCCCATAGAGGAGCTGCTGCGGGTGCCGGGCATCGGGGTGAAAAGCGCCCAGAGGATTGTGGCAGCCCGGAGGAGCGGCAGCCTGACTTTTCCGGATCTGAAGAAGATCGGAGTGGTGCTGAAGCGCGCGCTGTACTTTATCACCTGCAGCGGCAGAATGATGTACCCTGTAAAGCTCCAGGAGGATTATATCGTAAGGGGGCTTACCAGCGAAAAAGACAGGATACAGTTTGGCAGCGACGGTATGAGCTATCGGCAATTGTCTCTGTTCGACGATGGGGACTTCTCGCGTCCGGTGACAGTGACGGAGAGACAGCAGGCAGCGGTGGGGCAACTGTAGAATCAGACAGGGCTGCTGTACGGAAAGGTGATATGCATGATTATATACAGATGTGAAGACACTTTGGAGAGCGTCTTTACTGCTATCTATCAGGCGTATGAGGAGAAACGGAATCACGATGATACGCTTTTGAGTCTGAGCAATGATCCCTGTCTTTTTTCCCAGGACATTGTCGTGGAAGCGGATGAGGACAAGACGCGAAAGGTCATGGGCACCCTGCAGCGCCGATTTGGACTGGAGGATACGGAAAGGCTCTGCATGGCAATGGCCTCGAATGACGAGGAAAAGGCCCAGGCGGTCTATCGCACCGTAGTACAGGGACTGCGATATAAATGCCGTCCCGGGCATCTGTTCGACAATCTGGCGGACAGGGATATCCACAAAGCTTTTGCCCTGGGCAGAGGCGTATCCACGGAGGCAGGGCATCAAAAGCAGTTCCTGCGCTTTCAGGAGCTGGACAACGGCATATTGTTTTCCAGGATCGGGCCTAAGAACGATGTGATGGTCTTTTTAATGCCCCATTTTGCCGACAGGCTGCCTATAGAGAATTTTGTCATCTATGATGAGAAGAGGAATCTCTTCGGAATCCATCCGGCGGGGAAAAAGTGGTATCTGCTGCGGGGAGAGGAGAGAGACAATTGTTTGGATATTCGTTATTCGGACACAGAGCAACAGTACCAGGAACTTTTCCGCCAATTCTGCCATACCATAACTATAGAAGATCGCAGAAATAGAAAGCTTCAAACCGGCATGTTGCCGCTTCGGTTCAGGGAATATATGGTAGAGTTTAACTGACATTGTGCAGCTTACTGATACCCGGACAAAAAAGCGTGACATAGTGACAAAAAGCAATGTATTTCGGGGAAATATACGATAAAGCGATACTTTACTTTTTGCGTATTTTGGCTATAATGGGGAGTGTGGAAAAAGCAATACATAAGGATAAATACGCAGCAGGCGACATGCCGTCAAAAGGAGAGATGGAAATGGTAAAGGAGATTCAGCTGACCCCCAATGAAGTCCGGCATTTTGTCAATGTAGCATCCAGATGCGATTTTGAGATTGACATATCCTATAACAGATATATTGTGGATGCGAAATCTTTCTTAGGAGTGTACGGACTGGACTTGCGTAAATCGTTGAAAGTATCCTATGAGGGATACGATAAGGATTTTGAGGAGCTGTTGAAGAGCCTTGCTATTGCAAGCTGACCTATGGCTGTCTACAGATAGGAATGGATGAACAAAACGGTATAGAGGCTCCCTGTGTCAGATAGATTCTGAACTATCTGCGCGGGGAGCTTTGCGTTTTGCGGAAGCGGATCATAAAAGGACATGCCTACCGGGGCTGTACGCATGAGGCAGAGGGAAGTGTATGGGTGAGAGTATGAAAGCGGGAAACGTGGAGGATAAGAAAGTTACTGTATGCGCCGAAGCGCGCGGTGGGGATGAAGACAGAAACCGGACACATGAAAGACGGCAGGAGGAACCGGCTTCAGGGACAGTACAGATTAAGGAGGAAGCTTTGGCATTAGAGGAGGTGAGCGTCTCTGTCCGCAGGCTGGTGGAATTCATCCTGCGCCATGGGGACATTGACAACCGCAGGCATGTATCTCCGGAGAACGCCATGCAGGAGGGCGGACGTATCCACCGCATGATCCAGCGCAGGATGGGAGCGGAATATCAGGCGGAGGTTCCGCTGAAGATGACATTTCCGGCGGATGAATATATGCTCAGCGTGGAGGGGCGGGCGGACGGCATTATCCATAAGGACGGCAGTGTGACCATAGACGAGATCAAGGGAACTTACAGAGAACTTGCCAGAATGAGCGGCCCTATGCCGCTGCATGTGGCCCAGGCCAAATGCTATGCCTATCTATACGGTAAGAAAGAAGGGCTGGATAGCATTTGGGTGCGCCTGACCTACTGCCATATGCCATCCGGAGAGATTCGCTATTTTCATGAGGAATGCGATTTCGGGAAGCTTGAGGCGTGGTTTCTGAACTTGCTTGCGGCTTACCGGAAGTGGTCGGATTATTCGTGGAAATGGCAGAGAATCCGGACGGCTTCGATTCAGGGGCTGGAATTCCCCTATCCTTACAGAGAGGGACAAAAGGAGTTGGCCGCCCATGTGTACCGCACCATTTATCATAAGAAGAAACTTTTCCTGGAGGCGCCTACGGGAGCGGGCAAGACGCTTTCCACAGTCTATCCGGCAATCCAGGCCATGGGAAGAGGCATGGGAGAGAAACTCTTCTATCTGACGGCCAAGACCATCACCAGAACTGTGGCGGAGGAGGCCATAGAGATTTTGCGGGGCAAGGGCCTGCGGATGAAAAGCATCATCCTGACCGCCAAGGAGAAAATCTGCTTTATGGAGGAGACGGAATGCAATCCGGAGTACTGCCCTTACGCAAAAGGGCATTATGACCGGGTTAACGATGCCGTTTTCCACATGCTGTCCAATGAGGAGGGCTATGGCAGGGATACTATAAGGACTTATGCGAAAAAGCATATGGTCTGTCCCTTTGAGATGTGCCTGGATGCCAGTCTGTTTGCGGATGCCGTTATCTGTGATTACAACTATCTCTTCGACCCTCATGTGTATCTGAAGCGTTTCTTTGGGGAGGGCGTTGCGGGAAATTATCTTTTTCTCATTGACGAGGCTCATAATCTGCTGGAGCGTGGCAGAGAGATGTACAGTGCGGTTCTTTATAAAGAAGCCTTTGCGGAATTGGCCAGGGAAGTAAAAAAGACATTAATGTCAGGAAAAAAGAGAAAGAAGAAAAAAAGCGGAAAAGCTGATGTTTCCGGGCAGATTACCTTAGGAAGCACACAGATCATGACATATATGTCGGAAAAAGACAGCGGAGAGAGAAACGACATAAATGTCATTGACCGATTTGGTATTGACACTGAATTATCCCCTGATATGGCAAAAAGAGGAGACAAAAGCGTTTTGGCCAGGCAGGGCTATGGGGACAAGCTGATCTTCCATCTGGACAAATGCAACCGTCAGTTACTGACCCTGAAGCGTCAATGCGAGGACTGCCGCCTAGTGGAGAATATAGAGGAATTCGCGGAAAGCCTGATGAGGCTGCAGGCTGTCCTGGAGGATTATCTGGCAGAGCCGGAGGAGGGGGAGCTGCCGGTGCGGGATATGCTGCTGGACTTTTACTTTGAGGTCAGTCATTTTTTTGTCATCTATGAGCTGTTGGATGAAAACTATGTGAAATTTACCCAGCTTTGCGAGGACGGCAGTTTCTTTCTGAAACTCTTATGCGTGAATCCCCGGGAGAACCTGAAAAGGTGTATGCTTAGAGGACGCAGTACAATACTGTTCTCCGCCACGCTTCTGCCCATCCAGTATTACAAGAAGCTCTTGGGCGGTGAGCCGGAGGATTATGAGGTCTATGCCCGTTCTGTGTTCCAACCGGCAAAGCGGGCGCTGCTTGTGGCGGAGGACGTAACCAGCAAATACACCAGGCGATCCGAGGACGAGTACGGAAACATAGCGCGTTACATTGAAGAAATCGTCAAAAACCGTCATGGTAACTACATGGTATTCTGCCCCTCTTACGCTTTTATGCGTATAATCTATGAGAGGTATGTGGATAACTTTGGGGGAGAGGGCAGGGAGTGCATTCTTCAGAGCGAATCCATGAGCGAGGCGGAAAGAGAGGCATTCCTTGAGCGTTTTCGGCGCGCGGGGGATGAGGACAGAATTCTCATCGGCTTCTGCGTCCTGGGCGGGATATTCGGCGAGGGCATTGACTTAAAGCGTGACAGTCTCATAGGCGTGATGATTGTAGGTACCGGCCTGCCCCAGGTCTCCCGGGAAAAGGAAATCCTGATGGATTACTTTGAGGGAAACGGGGAGAGCGGTTTCGACTACGCCTACCGCTATCCGGGCATGAATAAGGTGCTGCAGGCCGCGGGGAGAGTGATCCGGACAGCCCAGGATATCGGCATCATCGCTTTGCTGGACGAACGCTTCCTGCAGCCGGCTTACCGCAGACTGTTTCCTAGGGAGTGGGATAAATTTGAGACCGTAACGGTCAATACGGTGGCGGGACGGGTGGAGCGCTTCTGGAATGAGTGGCTGTGAGAGCATTGTTATATACCGGATTTGGACAGGGCACAGGCGGAAAAATGGAAATGACAGACAGTGCATCTAAATGTGACAGATGTGTAAATGTGGATAACTCTGTGGATTTTGTGGATTTTTCGGGGAAAAACTTTCCAGGAAATGACAGTAGGTTCAAGTTATCCACAAAATCGGGTTGAAATGGGACATAAATCGAACTGAATCGGTCAATAAAGCGCAGCCGTTTTTTTCTCTTTTTTTCCAAATAAATATTGACATATGATATTATATGCCGTATAGTATGGTTATCAGCCAATATTATACGGCATATAATATTGTATGAAATTGAGGATAAGGAGCGAATTGGATGGTATTTAATACAGGCGCAGCGCTTTTGGATGCCATTGTGCTGGCCGTTGTGTCCAAGGAGCCGGAGGGGACCTATGGGTATAAGATCACTCAGGAGGTCCGGCAGGTTATCGAGCTGTCGGAGTCCACGCTTTATCCTGTGCTGCGCAGGCTGCAGAAGGATGAATGTCTGGAGGTTTATGACATGGAGTGCGCGGGCAGGAACAGACGCTATTATAAGGTAACCAGCAGAGGCTGGGCGCAGCTGCAGCTATATGAAAGCGAATGGCACAGATATGCTGACAAAATCACAGGATTATTTAAGGGAAGGATTGGGTTATGAACAGAGCGGATTTTATGAACCAGCTTGAAAGCCTGCTCCAGGGCATTGCTTCCGGCGAGCGGGAGGAGGCAATTCAGTATTATAATGATTACTTTGACGATGCCGGGGAAGAGAATGAGAAAGAGGTCATCGAGGCTTTGGGAAATCCGGCCAGAGTGGCTGAGAATATCAGACGAGATCTGTTGGACAACGGGTATGGGAAAAAGCCCGCAGGGAAAGCGAAAGCGTCAGACAGGGCCCTGATGGAATACGGGCAAAGCGAGCAGGAGAGCGAGGCGGATGAGGGACAGGGCGCCGGGCTTAAGGAGAGCGCAACTGTCCGGGGAGCGGGAAGAGCCGGCCAGACAGCGGATTTTGCCCCGAAAGACAGCGGGAGCTTTCGCCAGGAAAGCGCCGGAGAAGCGTCCGCGGCAGGTGGCTGGAATCCGTTTGAGGGGTATGGGAAAAGTACGGACGGCGCTCCTTTGGATGAGGATGCCTACAGGTGGAGCCGCGATACGGCAGGGTGGTTCGGGAACGAAGCGGAAAAGGGCGAAAAGGGAAAGAAAGGCGGTCTGCCTGTCTGGGCAATCGCATTGATCGCCACCGGACTGATATTTGCCTTTCCGTTCCTGGGCGGTCTGCTTATGGGGCTTGCGGGGGTGCTGCTTGGATGGTTCGGCATTATACTGGGCATCGGTTCCGCGGCGGCCGCATTGCTGATTGTGTTTGTGGTGCTGGTGGCTGTAGGCATTATCTGCCTTTTTGTGAATCCCTGGGTGGGGATGGCTTTGGCCGGAGGCGGCCTGTTGGCGGGCTGTGTGGGCATTCTGCTGCTGATGCTGACAGTGGCTATGGCAGGTATCGCGACGCCGGCTATTTTCAGAGGAATTTTCGCTATGTTTCGGTTTTTTAAGCGGAAAATGGCAGCGGCAGCGGGCTAGTGCAGGGCAGTCAGGAGAGACCGGAGGACAGGCAGGGGATCGGGCAGTAAGATGCCAAAACAGAAAGGATTGAGGCGGAATGAAGAGATTTATGAAAGGCTGTGCAATCACAGCGCTGATATTCGGAGTCATCGGAGTGGTGTTCGTCATGGTGGGAGGCGCGGCGGCAGGCAGCGCTGCCATCTACCGGACCGTAGAGGAGACTACCAAAGGAAGAGTTCGGCTGGATGGCTGGTGGGGAATGTATCCGTACGGGGGACTGAAGAGCTGGATCTTCGGCTGGATGGATTCGGACAGTGATATCGTCGGCAGCGAAGTGGAGCTGACACCCGAGGCGCCGGAAATACCCGAAGTACCGGATGTGGATAACGGTTATGGAGGCAGCGGCTGGCTGGATGGGGATGACGAGGGGCATGTGGTTAAATTTTCCCACAGCAGCAAAGTATACGAGGGGGATGTGGACAAATTCTGTCCGGGAGAGAATATCAGAAATCTGGAGATAGAAGTGGGAGGCTGTCTGCTGCAGACAGAAATCTCCCAGGACGGGAAGCTGTACCTGGAGGCAGAGGACGTTTATAAATTTCAGAGCTATGTGGAGGATCATACGCTGTATGTCAAATCCTCCAGCCAATATCCTACCGATATAGGGGAGGGCAGTATTACTCTGTATCTGCCGGAGAATTACCGGTTCCATGAGGTCAGTGTGGAATTGGGCGCAGGGGAGCTGTATCTGCCGTTCCTGCATGCGGACAGCGCTTCGCTGGAGGTGGGCGCCGGGCAGATCGTTGTATATGACAAAGCCATGATATCGGAACTGGATGTATCCATAGGTGCGGGCAGTGTGTCATTTGATGCCATAGAGGCAGTTGAACTGGACGTGGAAGTGGGCATGGGGGTATTCTCGGCGTATGAGGTGGAGATCGGTAAGAGCGTTAATGCGGAGTGTGCCATGGGAAGTGTGGAGATAACGCTGAAAGGCAAAGAGCAGGATTTCAATTACGACCTGGAGTGCGCTATGGGCAATATCGAGCTGAACGGAAGAGACTATGGAGGTTTCGGACAGGAGAAGTCCATGGACAATGGCGTGTCCAGGCAGATAGATCTGGATTGTTCTATGGGGTATATAGGGATAAGCTTTACGGATTAGCAGCGAACTGTTTTTCCGGGCATGAGCGGAAAGCCCGGAGGCCAGGAAAATGCAAACGGAAATATATTGTGAGATCGGGAAATGCCGGGCGGAGGAATCTGCCCGGCATTTCCCAGGGGGGCGGTTTATGACCCGGCCCATTACGCTACGTTACAGTTCACGGCCTTGCCGTAAACTGTAACATGATGCACACAAAATGAGCAAAAGAGCTCATTTTGGCGCAGGCCGTCTCGGGATTTTCATGCAAATTACGCATGAAAACACCTCGCGGTGGCACCGAGTGAACAGTAACTACGCTACGGATCTGTAAGGAAAATGTCACCGTATTGTAAGGTTTTTCTGCCGAGACTGTGATATAATGACCTTATTCTAACGAATATATTACAGAAAACAAAGCGGTGAGGGGAGATTTCATATGTGGCAGATTACATTCTTTCTGTTTGCGGTATCATTTTGTATATTTGCAGGGGTCATGATACATGATTCCAGGACGCTCTGGAGCGGCATTTCTTTTTTCTGGATGATGGTCTGTCTGGCGGTTGCAATGCTGTTCCTGCTGGCCGGGTATTTGGAATGGTTCTCGTCCCACGCAGCGGTGAAATGGCTGCTGATCATACTCATGCTGGCGGCCGCGGGCTGTGTGCTGGTGTTTCCCATGGTCCTGATTATCACATTTTTTGTGGAGGGAATCAAAGTCATCCGTCACGAGGGGATAAAGCCGGCGAACATGCTGTCCATGGCGTTTTCCGTGATGCTCTTTGGCTATCTGGCTGTATGGCCTGCCTTTGGCCGCGCGGGGAGCGGTTTGCTTGGAGCAAGACTGTATGTGCTGATCAGCTTGCTGGCATTCTACCTCCTTTCTCTGCTGGCCATCTATTCCCTTTCCGCGGTGCTGAACCTGATTCATCTGAGAAAGAAACGAAAGGCTGACTACATTGTTGTATTGGGCGCTGGTCTGACAGGCAGCCGAGTCACCCCCCTGCTGGCGGCCCGGATCGAAAAGGGGATAGAACTTCTTGACCACAATCCGAAAGCGGCGCTGATCATGTCCGGAGGTCAGGGGCCGGGAGAGGACATTCCGGAGGGCCGGGCCATGGCGGACTATGCGATTCACAGAGGCGTGGATGCGGACAAAATCATTGTGGAGGACCGGTCTGCGTCCACGGAGGAAAACCTGCTGTTTTCAAGAGAACTGATGCAAAAGGAGCGTCCGCGGGTCATTGTAGTCACCACGGCCTACCATGTGTTCCGGGCGTTGCTTTTGGCCAGGCAGCAGAAAATGGCATGCGTGGGCTTTGGGGCAAGGACGAAATGGTATTTTACGCTCAATGCCCTGCTTCGGGAATTTATCGGATACCTGAGCCTGACATGGAAGCGGCATGCCGTTGTGGCGCTGCTGACGGCCGGGGGCGTTGCGCTGATATATTAAAGTTAAACGTTAAGTCCATTAAGACCCGGCCGCCCCCGCAATAAAATATTCTTGACAAAACCTGCCGGATAGCTTATAGTATGGAAAGAAAAGCATTCCATGGAAGAAAAGTAATCTATGGAAGAAAAGCATTCCATGGAAGAAAAGTAATCCATGAAACAAAAGCATTCCGATGCAATAGAAACGGAAAAAGGCGATGAGAAAGAGGAGTACGCATTGCCCCTTGCCAGAGAGAGCTGCCATCCGTAAGGACGGATGCTGAGAGGCGGTTTAAAGGAAAGGATGCGGAAGGTAGCTTTTAAGCCGGAGATCTGAAAACGGGAATGAGCCAGAGACATTCCGGACAAAGTAGGGTCTCACGAATTATCCCCGTTACAGGATAGGACTTTAGTAGAAGTCGCTGAGGCAGGAGACGCTTATGTGCGTCCGCTGCGAACAAAGGTGGTACCGCGTCAAGGACGCCCTTTGCTGATGAAAGTCGGCAGAGGGCTTTTTTCATGCGGCCGCGCCTATCCGAAACCAAGAAGAGAGGAGAAGTATTATGAGCAAGGAACTGGCAAAGACCTACGACCCCAAGGGGTTGGAAGACAGGTTGTACCAAAAATGGATGGACAAGAAATATTTCCATGCGGAGGTGGATTATAACAGAAAGCCTTTCACTATCGTGATTCCCCCGCCAAATATCACCGGACAGCTCCATATGGGACATGCTCTGGACAATACCATGCAGGACATCCTGATCCGCTTCAAGCGAATGCAGGGATACAATACCCTCTGGCAGCCCGGAACGGACCATGCCGCCATCTCCACGGAGGTGAAGCTCATCGAGAAGCTTAAGGAGGAGGGCATAGACAAGTATGACCTGGGCCGGGAGAAATTCTTAGAGCGGGCCTGGGACTGGAAGCGGGAGTATGGCGGACGCATCATCTCCCAGCTTAAGAGGATGGGATCCTCCTGCGACTGGGACAGGGAGCGTTTCACCATGGACGAGGGGTGTAACCGGGCCGTGACGGAAGTCTTTGTGAAGATGCACCAAAAGGGCTATATCTACAAAGGCGCCCGGATGGTAAACTGGTGCCCTGTGTGCAACACCTCCATCTCCGACGCGGAGGTGGAATATGAGGAGCAGGCCGGACATCTGTGGCATATCAAGTATCCTGTGATGAATGAGGACGGTACTCCCAGCGATACGGAGTTTCTGACTTTTGCCACCACCCGTCCCGAGACCATGCTGGGGGATACGGCAGTGGCCATCCATCCGGAGGACGAGCGGTATGCGCACCTGATCGGGAAGAGCGTCATGCTGCCTTTGATGGATCGGGTGATTCCCGTGGTCACGGACACCTATGTGGACAGGGAGTTCGGTACCGGCGTGGTGAAGATCACCCCCGCCCATGACCCCAACGACTTCGAGGTGGGCAAGCGCCATGGCCTCCCCATTGTCAATATCATGAATGACGATGCCACCATCAATGAAAACGGCGGGAAGTTTGCCGGCATGGATCGCTACGCGGCCAGAAAGGCCATTGTGGAAGAGCTGGAAAGCTTAGGACTGTTGGTAAAGATCGAGGACTATTCCCACAATGTAGGCACCCACGACCGCTGCAAGACCACCATAGAGCCCCTGGTAAAGGAACAGTGGTTCGTGAAGATGGAAGAACTGATAAAACCTGCCGTGGAGGCAGTGAAAAAAGGCGAGATCCGCCTGGTGCCGGAGCGCATGGAGAAGACCTATTTCAACTGGACGGACAATATCCGCGACTGGTGCATCAGCCGTCAGCTGTGGTGGGGGCACAGAATTCCCGCCTACTACTGCGACGAGTGCGGGGAAGTGGTGGTGGCCGGGAAAGAGCCGGAAGTTTGCCCGAAATGCGGCTGTAAGCACTTCACCCAGGACCCCGATGTGCTGGATACCTGGTTCTCCTCGGCGCTTTGGCCCTTTGAGACATTGGGATGGCCCAAGGACACGGAGGAGCTGAAGTATTTCTATCCCACGGATGTGCTGGTGACGGGCTATGACATCATCTTTTTCTGGGTTATCCGCATGATCTTCTCAGGCTATGAGCATATGGGGGAGAAGCCTTTCCACACAGTGCTTTTCCACGGTCTGATGCGGGACAGCCAGGGGCGTAAATTTTCCAAATCCCTGGGCAACGGCATTGATCCGCTGGAGCTGATCGACCAGTACGGTGCGGACGCCCTGCGGCTGACTCTGATTACGGGCAACGCCCCGGGCAATGACATGCGCTTCTACTATGAGAGAATGGAGAACAGCCGGAACTTTGCCAACAAGGTGTGGAATGCATCACGGTTCATTATGATGAACATAAAAGGAGAGCGCTCCAGGACCGTGACAAGGCCAGAAGAGGGAGATCTTCAGCCTGTGGACAAATGGATCCTTTCCAAGCTGAACACACTGGTAAAGGACGTCACCGCCAATATGGAGAACTATGAGCTGGGGATAGCGGTGCAGAAAGTCGTAGACTTCCTCTGGGACGAATTCTGCGACTGGTATATCGAGATGGTGAAGCCCCGCCTGTACAACACGGATGACGCAACCAGCCAGAATGCGGCGCTTTGGACTTTGAAGACAGTGCTGATTGATGCCTTAAAGCTCCTGCATCCCTATATGCCTTTCATCTCGGAGGAAATCTTCTGCACTTTGCGGGAGCTGGAATCTGGCGCTTCCATGAATGAAGAGGATGCCATGGAGGAATCCATTGTCATCAGCGCATGGCCCCGGTACCGGGAGGAGAGGAGCTTTCCCAAAGAGGAGAAAGACATCGAGATCATCAAACAGGCCGTGCGGGCAGTCCGCAATATCCGCAATGAGAGTAATGTACCGCCCAGCCGTAAGACCAGCATCTATGTGATCAGCGACAGGGAGGAAATTGTCAGGACATTTACGGAGGGCAGACTGTTCTTCGCCTCTCTGGCCTATGCCAATGAGGTGAGGATGGTTCTGAAAGCAGACGGAGACGCAAAAACGTTCACAGAAGACGGCCAGGCCGTTCCCGTCTGTCCGGAGGATTTGATGAAAGACGCAGTGTCCGTGGTGATTCCCGGGGCTACACTGTATATTCCTTTCGCGGAGCTGGTGGACGTGGCTCAGGAGAGGGAGCGCCTGCAGAAAGAGAAAAAGAGGCTGGAGGGGGAACTGGCCCGGGTGAACGGCATGCTCTCCAACGAGCGTTTTCTGTCCAAGGCGCCGGAGGAGAAAATAGCTGCAGAGCGGGAGAAGCTGGCCCAATATACCCAGATGATGGAACAGGTGGATTTAAGACTTCACCAGCTTCAGTGAGTATGAGGTTTCATTTTAGCAAGGCGCCGTCCGGGGGATGTATCCGGGCGGCGCCGAAAACAGGCCGGGGAGGTACTTTGCTGTGGAGAGACAGAATATTACTACATTTGAGCAGGCAGCAGCATACATTGAGGAGATTCCGCGATTTACTTCAAAGCATTCTATGGCGCAGACAAAGGCTTTTCTCCATAAACTGGGAGATCCGGACAGGGAGATGCGTATCATCCATGTGGCGGGAACAAACGGAAAAGGCTCTGTATGCGCCTATATGCGCAGCATTTTAGAGGCGGCAGGCTATCGGGTGGCTCTGTTTTCCTCCCCCCATCTGGTCTGTATCAGAGAGCGGTTTGCGGCAGACGGGGAGATGGTTTCCGAAGAGGATTTTCTGCGGGCCTTTCTCCGGATTTATGATTCGCTGGACTGGGGGGCTCTGGAGCGGGAGGAAGCGGAGGCCTATCATCCGACTTATTTTGAGTATCTCTTTTTCATGGCCATGGTGCTGTTTGCGCGGATGAGCCCGGACTTCTGTATCCTGGAGACGGGGGTGGGCGGCAGGCTGGACGCCACGAATTCGGTTGCGCATAAGGAACTGGCCGTCATTACGCATATCAGCTTTGACCATGTGGGAGTCCTGGGGGATACTCTGGGGAAGATTGCCTCCGAAAAGGCAGGTATCCTGCAGGCAGGCGCTGCGGCTGTCTGGTGGAACACCTGTGAGGAGACGGAGCGGGTCTTCAGACAGCGGGCGGAGGAACTTGGGATTTTGGCAGATTCCGTGTCGGAAAATGACTACTCTTTTTTAAATTTTAAGAGAAAAACCATTGATTTTTGCCTGCACAATCTGTATGATAGAGATGCTACGCTTACACTCCATACCATTGCCGCTTACCAGATGGAGAACTGCGCGCTGGCTGTCAGGGCCATCATAGCTTTAGACGGCGGCAGGACGGTCTCCGCAGAGCAGATCAGGAAAGGCGTTTTGGAGTGCTTTTGGGCGGGACGCATGGAAGAGGTGCGTCCGGAGGTGTTTGTGGACGGCGCCCACAATGAGGACGGCATCCGCGCTTTCCTGGAGACAGTGGCGTCTGACGGGCATACGGGCAGGAGAAGCCTGCTGTTCGGCGTGGTAAAGGATAAGGACTACGAAAATATGATAAGGGAACTTGCGGTCAGCGGACTGTTTCAAAAGGTCTGTGTGACCCGGATGCACAGCAGCCGGACCCTGGATACAGGGACCATCGCGGAGCTGTTTGGCGGGTATCCGGGCTGTGCCTGCGAGATATGTGAGGATGCGGGAGCTGCTTTTCGCAGGATGTATGAGAACCGAAAGGACGGGGAGCGCATCTATGTGGCAGGGAGCCTGTATTTGGTCGGTGAGATTAAGGAGTTGCTTGAGGTATGATAAATTTTGAGGACGAACTGAAAAAATTCCATCCCAGCCTGGAAGTGGAGGATGTGGAGGAGGCCATCTATCAGCAGGATCTGACGGATATAGCGGATCTGCTGATCAAGAAGATAACGGAGTCTGAAGGCGAATTAGAACGGGAGTATGAAGAATAAGAATGATATTTTGTTATAATTGTGGCCGCCGTCTGTCGGAGCATGACTTCTGCACTTCCTGCGGAGCCGATGTCTCCTTATATAAACAGGTGGTACATGTGTCCAACATGTACTATAATGAGGGCCTGGAAAAGGCCGGAGTCAGGGATTTAAGCGGAGCCGTGGTGAGCCTGCGTCACAGTCTCCAGTTTAACAAGAACAATATCAAGGCCCGCAATCTTCTGGGGCTGGTGTACTTCGAGATGGGGGAGGCAGCCGCCGCGCTCAGGGAATGGGTTATCAGCAAGAACATGAGCCCGGAGAAGAATATTGCGGACGAGTATATCGACAAGATACGCTCCAATTCCGGAAGGCTGGACTCCATTAACCAGACCATTAAGAAATATAACAGAGCGTTGGTTCTGTGCAGCCAGAATAGTGAAGATCTGGCTGTGATACAATTGAGAAAGGTACTGTCCATGAATCCCAGATTCATACAGGCACATCAGCTGTTGGCATTGCTGTACATGAAGCAGGAGGAGTGGGACCGGGCAGAGCGTGAACTGCGCAAATGCATGGACATTGACAGGAACAATCTCCAGACCCTGCGCTACTTAAAAGAGGTGGAAGAGGCCCTGATGCCCGAGGAGGGCGTAAAGCGGCGCCGGAAAGATGAGGCCGTCAGATATCAGAGCGACAATGAGATCATCATCCAGCCTCTGAATGTCAAGGAGCCCAAGCGCGCGGGAGGGCTCTCTACGGTGGTGAACATGGTCATTGGTCTGATCATCGGGGTGGCGGCTATGTATTTTCTCGTGGTGCCTGCGGCACAGTCCAGAGTCCGCAACGAGGAGCAGCAGACCATCACAAAGATCAGCAGCGAATCGGACGCGAAGACTGCACGGATCCAGGAACTGGAGGGGCAGATAGAGAATCTCAACGGCAATATCCAGAATCTTCAGGGGGAGATTGAGGGCTATGCGGGAGCAGGCGGAACCATACCGGTGACAGAGGAGCTGCTCCGGATAGCAGCAGAGTATACGGAGACGGCGGATATGCATACGGCGGCGGACAGACTGGAGGAGCTTGCCGGGCGGGTGGATGTGACGGCCATGCCGGAGGGCTTTCAGAGAATGTACCAGTCCATGAATTCCGTCATTGGACCTGAGCTGTCCAAAGAGTATTATGAGGCGGGATATAATCAATACTATACGAGCCGGTACGAGGAAGCTCTGGAGAACCTTGGAAAGGCTGTGAAGTACGATGCCGCCAACATAGAAGCGCTCTGGCTGCTGGGGGAGGCATACCGCTCCAGCGGGGATACAGTCAATGCCATTACCACTTATGACAAGGTGATTGAACTGTTTCCGGAGGCTACCAGGGCCAGGGATGCCCAGAGGCGTAAGGACAATTTAAATGCCGGTTAAGAGTAAGAAGAGAGGTACGAAAGAAAAGAACCTGTAGATGCTATGGGTTCTTTTTTGCTGGTCTGCGCGGCGGTTTTCGCCGTGACTTAGTTCGGAAAGGAAGGATGTAGAGAATGGGACAGATAGCTACAGAGGATTTTCAGATTATCGACAATTGTCTTCTGATTCAGCTGCCGGAGGAAATCGACCATCATGGGGCGGGCTTTATCTGCGAGTGCGCGGACCGGTATCTGGTCAGGAAAGAGGTGCGGGATATTGTGTTCGATTTCGGGAGGACAAGGTTCATGGACTCTTCCGGCATAGGCATTATCATGGGGCGATACCGCAAGATATCCTGCTTCGGGGGAAAAGTCATAGCCATAAATGTGGACAGGCAGATAGAGAGGATCTTCAGACTGTCAGGATTGAATAAAATAGTGGAGGTACTGGAATCATGAGAAATGAAATGGAGATTATCTTTGACGCCCTTTCGGACAATGAGGGATTTGCCAGGGTGGCAGTGGCGGCATTCATCACCCATCTGAATCCCACCATGGAGGAGATGGCGGATATCAAGACCGCGGTGAGCGAAGCCGTGACCAATTCCATCATTCACGGCTATGAGAATCTCCGGGGTTATGGGAGGCCGGGTGAGCCGGAGGAAAGCGAAAAGGCGAATCCGGGCAAAGTAAGGCTGTGCTGCGTGTTGGAGAATAATATTTTACATATAGAAGTCATCGACAGCGGAAAGGGAATTGAGGATGTAGAGCGCGCCATGGAGCCGCTCTATACCACGAAGCCGCAGCTGGAGCGCTCCGGAATGGGGTTTGCGTTCATGGAGGCGTTTATGGACGACTTGGAGGTGGAGAGCACGCCGGGCCAGGGGACGAAAGTCCGTATGATCAAAAAAATAGGAGTGGGCGGATGGATAGAACATCAGTGCTGATTGCCAGATCACAGGCGGGAGAAAGCGAGGCAAGAGAGGTACTGATAGAAAGCAATCTGGGACTGGTGCGCCATATTGTCAGGCGATTCGCAGGCAGAGGCCATGATTTGGAGGATCTCTTCCAGATCGGCGTCATCGGACTGATGAAAGCCATCGACAAGTTCGATCTGAAGCTGGGTCTGAAATTCTCCACTTATGCGGTGCCTATGATCACCGGGGAGATCAAACGGTTCCTGCGGGACGACGGCCCCGTAAAAGTGTCCCGGACCATTAAAGAGAACGGGATTAAGGTAAAGCTTGCAAGACAGAGTCTCCAGGGGAAAAACAACAGGGAGCCCACGATACAGGAAATAGCCGAGGCTACGGGGCTGAACGGGGAGGACGTGGTTCTGGCCATGGAAGCCGATACCTCGGTGGAATCCATCTATTCCGCGGTATACCAGGACGACGGCAGCGAAGTCTACCTGGTGGACAAGGTGGTACGGGGCAGAGACGGCAGCGTGGGCAGCAGTGTTGCCGGGGGCTGTAACGGAGAGGACAGGGAAAAGGAAGAGCTTTTAAACCACTTACTGCTGAGCCAGCTTTTGGACAGTCTGGATCCCGGGGACAGGAATCTGATCTGTATGCGGTATTTTCAGAATAAGACCCAGACAGAGATCGCGGCCAGGCTGGGAGTAAGCCAGGTACAGGTCAGCCGTATGGAGAAAAGGATTCTTTTAAAGCTGCGGGAAGAGGTACGGTAAATTTTAAGAATTTGTTAAATTTGGGAAATCGCGAAAAAGCTCTTTTCATCCGGCGCAATTTCGTTTACTATGGGAATAGGAAGCGACTGTAGACGTATAATTGTCCATAGCAGCGGATTGCTTTGGAGGGAGAGGATTGCATGAGAGACAGGATGGAACAGACGGATATGGAGAGAATCAGAGCGGGGAGAAAGCGTATGGGAAGAGCCATGCGCCGGAGAATTATGGCTATGCTGGTCTGCCTGGTGGCCATGGTGATCGTGATGTTTTCGGGGATGTCCATCTTTGCGTGGATCAGGGAGCGGGTGAATGGCAGCGCTGCCGCTTCCAGCGGGAATGTGCTGGAGGGAGCCGGGGCTGTCAGCATTGATGCCGACGGGAACGTGGTGGATGCCGATGGAAATGTAATCGGCGTGTTTGCCGGTTCGATGGGACTTTCGCCCCAGGAGGTGGAGGCCCAGGTGGGCAATGCCAGGCAGCAGGCCCAGTCGGAGGTGCTGGAGGGGATACGCACCAGGCTCAACGACGGGGATTCGGTGCTGGAGGCGCTGCGGCCCCTGTATCCCAACGACATGATCGTATACAGCGGCGGGCAGTATAATATCGTCCCCATTGATTATAGCCTGAAGCAGCACGGGTGGCAAAATGCCAACCTGAATATCCTGGAGACAGGGGAGTACCAGTACCTCCAGGACGGTCAGGTGATTTCCCATAAGGGCATTGACGTGTCGGAGTTCCAGGGAAATATCGACTGGAATCTGGTGGCTGAGGACGGCGTGGAATTTGCTTTCATCCGGGTGGCCTACAGAGGGTACGGAACCGGGAAGCTGGTGGAGGACGCCAACTTTGACGCCAATGTCCAGGGCGCACAGGCCGCGGGCATCAAGGTGGGGGCCTATATCTACAGCCAGGCCATCACCGAGGAGGAGGTGCTGGAGGAGGCGAACCTGGTGCTGACAAAGATTGCCCCCTACCAGATGGAATGTCCTATTGTGTTCGATGTGGAAAATGTGACCGGTGCGGACGGCCGGATGAACGCGCTGTCCATCGAGGACCGCACCAGGTTTGCCCAGCTTTTCTGTCAGACCATTGAAAATGCGGGATACCGGCCCATGCTGTACTACAATACGGAGATGGGAATCATGATGCTGGAGCTGGGGGTGCTGGAGGGGTACGACAAGTGGTTCGCGGCATACCGGGAGGATTTTTATTATCCATATGACTTCAAAATATGGCAGTATTCCCAGTCGGGCAGGGTGCAGGGGATTGCTTCGGAGGTGGATTTGAATATTAGTTTTGATGTCTTCTGGCAGTAGTGTGAGAAGAAGTTCTAAGGCCGTAAAGGACACGGCCTTAGAACTTCCAGGCCCATGAGCGAACGCGTCCTTTGCGCTTTGCTTGCGGCTGTTTTTTATTTTTGATAGGCTTTTTGCTACATATTTTTTTATGTTTCGCATCATAATAATCAGGAAATCTGAAAGGAAATCTGATGAAATGATGCGAAAATTTTTTTTGATCCTGACAGGGGGGAGTTATGGGCTTCTGGCGGCGGCCGGGGTTTTTACCGTGCTGGCGGCGGTGGGGCTGGTGCCGCGGTTTGCCGGGAAGACTCATACGGCGAAATATGTGAGGATATATGAGGAAATGGTGATATTTGGGACACTGACAGGGGGTGTGCTCAGTATTTTTTCCAGGTATTGCCAGTTTGGGGCTTGGTGGCGGCAGAGGCTTCCCGGGTATGGGACAGCGCTGGATGTCACGGGCATGGTGGTTCAGGCGGTCTTCGGGCTTTTTTCCGGGATGTTTGTGGGGTGTTTGGCGCTGGCTATTGCGGAGATGCTGGACAGCATTCCTATTCTGACGCGCCGCATTTCTTTCCGGCACGGACTGGGTCTGGCTATCGTAAGTATGGCGGCAGGGAAGATTTGCGGCTCCCTTTTTTATTTTCTGGCGGAACTGCATCGGACTGTTTAAATGTGAAATTGCTCTTGACAACAGAAATTGTTTTCTGGTGTATGTGTCGTGAAGCGGAGAAAGAGAGATACCATATGGCAAATGTGACGGTATATTTAAAATGTGAAAGGAATGCGGAGGTACAGTCGGAGGACGTGTTTTTATCGGATGTGGCCTCTCTGCGCTGCATGGATTCCGTTATTTCCGCCAAGCTGAAAGCCCTGAAAGTGCACCATTTCGGCAGCGGGGAGGCCAGGCGCTGCGTGGTCAGTTCCCTCCATCTGGTAAAGCTGATGGAGGAGACCTGCCCGGGGATCAGCGTACAGATCGTGGGGGAGCCGGATGTGCTGGTGGAATGGATCAATGTGGACAGGCATAAGGGCTGGCAGCAGTGGGTGAAGTGTGTGCTGGTGTGTCTGGTGAGCTTCTTCGGCACGGCCTTTACCATTATGGCATACCACAATGACGTAGGCATTAATGACGTGTTCACGGAAATCTATCGGATGGTCATGAACAGAGAGCCTCAGGGGCTGAATACACTGGAGATATCCTACTCGGTAGGCCTGGCCGTAGGCATCATCCTTTTCTTCAACCATGTGGGCGGCAGGCGGATCACAAAGGATCCCACGCCCATAGAGGTGGCCATGCGCAACTATGAGGAGGATGTGGACAAGGCCCTCATCGCCACTGCCGGGAGAGAGGGGAAAGAAGAGGAATAGATTTCTGGAAGCTGCGCATACTGGAGGTATGAGACGGGAGCGCATGACATCAGGAACGGCAGGAGCGGAGGATGGACGTCTTTTTAGCGAGGAAGCGCTCGGACAGCCGTGAAAGTATAGAAAAGAAGCGAGGAAGACCATGGAAGAGAAGGCAACGAACAATGAAAAGAAACAGCAGCAGAAAGAATACGAGCAGTATGTCAAGGCAGTGACGCCTACCCACAGCCTCTGGCAGCAGATGCTGCGTGCGTTCATTACGGGAGGCATTATTTGCTGCATCGGTCAGTTCATCTTAAACTATGCGGGAAGCTTAGGACTGGACAAGCAGACGGCGGGAAGCTGGTGCTCCCTGCTCCTGGTGCTTTTTTCGGTGGTCCTGACAGGCTTTGGCATCTTCTCCAAAATCGCAAAATGGGGCGGCGCCGGCGCTTTGGTGCCCATCACCGGCTTTGCCAATTCCGTGGCGGCGCCGGCTATTGAGTACAAAGCAGAGGGGCAGGTTTTTGGGATTGGCTGTAAGATATTTACCATCGCCGGGCCGGTGATCCTGTATGGGATATTTGCCAGCTGGGTGCTGGGAGTGGTTTACTGGATTGGAAAACTGATTGGAATCGTTTAGAAAGGGAGGACATAATATATGGAAACGTATGCACAGAAATCCATCAGACACTGTCTGGACATGATCGCACCTTTTGAAATGTCAAACCGGCAAAATGAGGGACACCTGCAATTCTATCAGTTCATGATTTCCCTTTATCGCGCCATGTATCAAAATCCGGAGGATTACCTGGTATTCCCCAGGCCCTATGAAGAGTACGCCAAGAAATTGAAAGAGCAGGGGCCGCGGAAGACAAAAGAAAAGGCTCATGCCAATGATTCCAGAGAGAGCACGCTCAGGAATACCTTTCAGCAGGCCATCCAGTTCTATGCATTATACTTCTATCAGATAGGCTTGCTAAGCAGAGGGCTTGACGGGCAGACAGGCGCGCTGACGATAGGAAAAGAAGAGTATGCCCAAGTTCTGGAACAGATGGACCGCATCCATGAATCGAAATACAATGCAGGGAGATATGAAGTATTGTCAAGGCGGGGGCTCCGGATAGCGAAGAAAGGGGATGCCCTCCATATCACGCTCGCCACATATAAACGGGCCATGGAGGGGATAGAGTATTTATGCAAAGCACCCGACAGCAAATACAAACGCATGAATTTCCTCCGCCTGGATTTCAAGAACGCCTATGCGCCCATTCCCACAGTGGATGACATATGCAGGACATTGCCTGTCAAAAGCGCCGAAGCCATCAAAAGGATGGAGAACAAGCTGTCGGGAATGAAGATAAAAACAAAGATAAAACCGCTGAGGGGAATCGTCTCCGACTTTAAGTGGAAAGTCGAATATGTATACAAAGGAAAAAGCATATGCGGCTTCTATGCAGACAATGAATTCTTTATGCTGTGCATCCACTTCAACCATTTCCAGAATATCACTGATTTTTCCAGGCTTTTACAGGAGGAAGACTACGATCTGTTTCAATGGTTTCAAAGGCAGTTTCCCGAGAGATTATGCAAATGCCCCAACAACCGAAGAGTTTATTTCGGTGATGAGCCCCGGCGCATATGCGGATTGTCGAATCGGGCTGAAATTGTGAACCCCGGCGAGGACGATATGGACAAGGCTCTCTATATTTTATATCGACGATTGCTAAAATTTGCCAAGCCATCCGACTCACGAGCGGCAAGCATCAATGAGGCGGTTAATGCAAATAACGAAGCCAAGGATTTAAAATGACTACATAAAGCTGCAGATTATTGGGATATAACCTCTTACAATTGAAAAGGCAGCTGAGCGTCATGGCAAACCAAGCTTTGTGGCAGAGATATTTTGGGTTTTAAAAGATTAGAATTGCCTTTTCGGCAAACAGTGCTCCATTCCCTACGCCTCCCCCAACCGCAATCCCCCCAGCACCTCCTTTGGAAAGACCACCAGCAGCGTCCCTTTCCGCACGGAAATGGAGCTTTCCGTCCCTTTGAATTCATTGCTGATGCCCAGGGGAAAAGTATTGTGCAGCACGGCATCGGTGAGCTCATATTTCAGGCCATGCAGATGGACTCCCTGACATTCTTCCGAGTACGAAAAGACGGATACAAACCCGGACTCTCTTCTGGATATCGTCAGCTTGGATGATGTAATCGTAGTCAGTATGCTGTTGCCGTCATGCAAAAAGCCCTGCCTGCCGCTCTGGGACAGAAAGGCCAAAAGCTGGATATTGGCAATGGTATGCTCAATGCGGCCGCCGGTGCCGCAGTAGAAATGGAAGCAGCGAAAGCCCTCCAGTATACCCTCTTTCAAGGCGGCCAGGGTATCCGTGTCGTCTTTTCTGGGGTTGAGGCGGATGACATTGGGATGGGTAGGACAGTACCCAAGCGTATCAAAATCCCCCACCACCAGATCCGGCGTGATGTGTGCCTCCTCCAGCACCTTAAAACCGCCGTCCACGGCAATCACATAGTCGTTGGCGGTAAGGGTGAAGTCAAGCCCCGTATTTTCCCCCGCGCATACCAGATAGCAGATTCCCTGTCCCATAACAAGCCTCCTCCATCCAATCCGCAATTGCTTCCCGGCAAAGCCGGTCAGGATATTCGTCAAATATATTTTCTATTTTAACATGAGGAAAACCAAAGCACAAGGATTTTCCGGGCCTTTCTCAGTCGTTGACAAAAGCGCCCCTGAATGTTACTCTTAATGATGGAAGAAGAGCATTCCAGGAAAAGATTCCAAGAAAATCAACGCAGAAGAGTAAAAGGATGGTATAGCAAAGGTGAAGAGCGCTGGCGAAAGACATAGAGGCAGAAAAAGAGCAGCTTTCGGCATATGTTTGTTTTTGCTTGTGGCAGGAGGCCTGCTTTTTTATTTTCGGATCTATCGGGTAGAGCAGACATTTACGGAGATGACTTATGAATACGGAGATATGGTCAGCAGGGATATCACGGATTATCTCACCGGTACGGACTGGTCAGTGCATCTGGGAGAACTGGATCTGTCAGGGGTAAATGAGGACCAGACAGGTACCTATATGGCAGTGGTAAGCCATGGGAGAAAGCAGTTCGTCTACCGGATCACCATTCAGGATACAGTGCCGCCCCAAATCCTGTGGAAAGAGAGTCAGGTCTATCTGGCCACGGACAGGGATTGCGCCGTCACGGACGTGATAGCGGGGGTGAAAGATGTGGATAGGGAGGCGGAGGTTTTTTTCCTGGAGGGTGATGAGCCCTGCTACGAGATTTCCTTTGACCGTGTGGGGGAATATATACTGGCAATCGGCGCCAGAGACCGGGCCGGGAACATGACAGAGGGCAAGGTCAGCGTAATTGCGGACACGCCGCCGGCTTTTGAGGGAATCCGTGATTTCTACCTTATCCCGGGAAGCACGCCGGATTATCAGGCAGAAGTATCCGCAATGGACGATGTAGACGGAAATTTGACAGATGAAATACGCATAGACGATTCCGATGTGAAACTGGACCAGGAAGGCTGTTACACGCTTCGCTATGCGGCCAGGGACAGCTACGGACTGGAGACTGTGGAGGAGACCCTTGTGACTGTGGCGTCTGCGGACGAGATACAGGGGCTTATCGGAAAACGCCGGATCGACTACCGCGTAGATTACATTAATGGCGCCCCGAATATTTATGACGGAGGGGCATCGGAAGATGAGGATATCGAACAAATGTTGGAGGATATGCGTCCCGCGCTGGTGCAGCTCTACCATGAGGTGGGCAGGGGCGGATACAGCTCCGGTTCCGGCTATATCATGGAGATTACGCAGGATGCAATTTACATCTGTACGAACAGTCATGTGGTAAATAAGTACGAAGACTGGGATGTGTACTTCTATGATGGGACAAAGCTGGAGGGTGAAAAGGTAGGAGTCAGCGGGATTTTTGACGTAGGTGTGGCAAAAGTCGACATGGAAGATGTGCCATTGGAGCTTCTTGACCAGCTGATGACAGTACATATTGACAAAACTTATTGGAAGAGCCTGAATAATCAGGAAATTGCACTGGCGCTGGAGCGTGTGGACAAAGAGGGCGGACTGATACACAAGAGCATCGGAAACCTAATCAAGATAAAACAGGATTTCGAATGGTATGACCAGAGAGACCATACCGAGGTGACCATTGAACTGGTGCACGGAGATTCCGGTTCTGCCGTGATGGACGGCTATGGGAACCTGATCGGTATGGCATATGCTTACTCAGAGGATCCCCTCAGGTACTGGTGCATTCCCCTGGACGGGATACTGGGCTGCTATGAGGAGATTACGGGGAGGATGCCGTATGTATATTGAGGCGATTCAAAAGAAATAAGTGAAGTCAGAAACATAATACAGGAGGGCAAAAACATGCTTTGTATCAAGAACGGAACAGTGCATGACGGCGTGCACAGAGAGGGCTTCCAGGCGGACATTCTGGTGGAGGACGGCAAGATTAAGGCAATCGGGGAAAACCTGGAAATCCCCGGGGACGCGGAAGTAGTGGACGCAGACGGCCTGCAGGTATACCCCGGCTTCGTGGAAGCCCACGGACATATCGGCTTAGACGGCTACGGCATCGGCTACGAGGGAATGGACTACAATGAGATGAACGATATCCTAAGCCCCCAGATGCGGGGAATCGATGGCGTGAAGCCCATGGATCCTGCGTTTCCCAAGGCGGCGGCAGCAGGCGTCACCTGCGTCTGCACGGGCCCCGGCAGCGCCAATGTATTGGGCGGCACTTTTACCACCATCAAGACTGTGGGCAAAAGGGTGGACGATATGGTAGTGCGGGACGGGGTAGCCATGAAGTGCGCCTTTGGCGAGAATCCCAAGCGGGTGTACCGGGACAAGAAAGACTCCAGCCGCATGACCACTGCCGCGCTGCTGCGGGAGACCCTGTTCAAGGCCAGAGAGTACATGGAGAAAAAGGAGGCCGCCGGGGACGACATTTCCAAGCGCCCGGCCTTTGACATGAAGCTGGAGGCTTTGCTTCCCGTGATGCGAAAAGAGATTCCCCTGAAAGCCCATGCCCATGCCGCGGAGGATTTGTTCACCGCGCTGCGGATCGCCAGGGAATTCGACCTGAAGATTACCCTGGAACATGTGACGGAGGGCCACTTAATCGTGGAGGAGCTGGTAAAAGAGAACGTGCCTCTGGCGGTGGGGCCTACCTTGGGCAGCGCCTCCAAGTTCGAGCTGCGCAACAAGAGCTGGACTACGCCGGGTGTATTGGCGGCCGCAGGCTGCCAGGTGTCCATCATCACGGATTCCCCGGTGATTCCCCAGGAATACCTGCCCCTGTGCGCAGGCCTGGCGGTACAGGCAGGGATGGATCCTTTTGCCGCGCTTCAGGCCATCACCATCAATCCCGCAAAGCATGCGGGCATCGCGGACAGGGTGGGATCGCTGGAAGCAGGGAAAGACGCGGATATTGTCATTACGGACGGCTGTCCCTTTGAGGTCTCCGCGAAAGTGAAGCATGTGTTCATCGACGGGAAAGCTGTCTGCACAGAATGACAGGGTAATGTGGCGGGCATGTTCCCCCGCAACTTGCCCCGCAGCGATTCAAAGAGAAGCAAGGCGGGCCGGGGGCTGGTGCCCTGTAGCTGTTACAGGGAACTTCGTCGAGAGAGGACAGGACGATGGAGAGAAAGCCTGACGGCAGTGATGGGAAAGGAGCCCTTTTATGAAAAGCTCGGTTTTGCTGCCCGGCCTGCCGGCATGGGGCGATATATGGAGATAGAGTAATGGCATAGGAGGATGTGATGTATACAATTATAGACGGAAAAAAGATTTCCCAGGAAATCAAGGACGAATTGAGGGAGAAAGTCGCGGCCATGAAAGAGCAGGGCGTGGAACGGACGCTGGCGGTGATCCAGGTAGGCGCAGACCCTGCGTCCTCGGTGTATGTGCGCAACAAGAAGAAAGCCTGCGAGTATGTGGGAATCCGTTCCCTTTCCTACGAACTGCCGGAGGAGACTACAGAGGAGGAGCTGCTGGGCATCATCGGAGAGCTGAACGGACGCGAAGATGTGAACGGGATTTTGGTACAGCTTCCCCTGCCCTCCCATATCAATGAAGAAAGGGTGCTCCTTGCCATCGCGCCTAAAAAGGATGTGGACGGCTTCCACCCCGTGAGCGTGGGGAACTTAAGCATCGGCAGGCCCGGTTATGTCTCCTGCACCCCCGCGGGCGTCATCCAATTGCTGAAGCGCTCGGGCATCTCCATAGAGGGAAAGGAGTGCGTGGTGCTGGGCCGCAGCAACATCGTGGGCAAGCCCATGGCCATGCTGCTGCTGCGGGAGAACGGCACGGTGACGGTATGCCATTCTCGGACGAAGAATCTGAAAGAGATCACGAAACGCGCAGACATTCTGGTGGCGGCGGTAGGGAGGCCTAAGATGGTGGACGAGACGTATGTAAAAGACGGGGCCGTAGTGATTGACGTAGGCATCCACAGGAATGCGGACAATAAGCTTTGCGGGGACGTGGATTTCGACAGCGTTGCGCCGAAGACATCCTATATCACGCCCGTGCCCGGAGGCGTAGGCCCCATGACTATTGCCATGCTGATGGCCAACTGCGTGGAGGGGATACCGGGCTGATAAGCGCCCCTTAACATCAGACTGTGAATATGCGAGGTGCGGCATGGACTGCATGGGAAAAGCGGGAATACAAGACGCTTCCGGGCCGGCGGAAATTTTTGCAGACACATACACGGCAGCCGGAAGCGGGCACGACAAGTATGACCCTGCCGGTACTATGCGCCTGCCGCACCTAAGCCTGTCCATTCCCTGAGATGCCTCAGTATGCCGCCGCTTTTCAACTCCTCCAGTGAGGGCTCTGCCCAGGACGGAAACGAATCGCGGCTGCATGCGCCGAACAGCGTCACAAGAGGCGCCAGAAAGGCATCCGCTCTTTTCTCTTCCCCGGAGATGTGATCACCGTATTCTTCCAGAAAGGCTTCAGCCGCTTCCCGGGAAAGGGAGCCGGTGACATTTCGGATATCGCCGTAAGCAATGCCCTTTCCCAGCAGATTGTAATCGAACATGAAAGCGGTTTTCTGGTCTTTCGATATGATCAGATTCGTCCGGTAAAAATCGTTGTACGTCAATGTCCGGGGCAGAGAATCTATTCGGCTGCGAATCTCGCTGTAATGGGTCCGGAGAATCTGCCAGAGCGCATTGCCCACAGTGCCGGTCTTTTCCGCCACCAGCTTCATATTTTCCGGGGTGATTACGTCCGATTCGTCGTACATGGAAATCTCCTTGCCCGAAAGATAGGCGCTGCCCTTTTCATGAAGCGCCCTGTACCACTTTGCGATGGCCCTTGCCGCCCGGGGGTCGCCCATATCGTTTTCTACACCCAGCCTGTAATCATCGGACGCTTCCACATCGGGCAAAAGGATCGCATTTTCCGTGTAGCCCAATAACGGCAGGGTGGGAATCCCAAGTTCTGACAGGATCAGATAATTTTGGATTTCCCGTGTGTCCTCTTCCTTCTCAAAGACTTTCAGGATCAGCCTTTTCCCCTCTGATTTTACACGGTATACGCATACCCCGGCCTTTGCACGGATCAAAGTACAGACGGGATTGCGTATGCCCGGTTTTGTGAGCTGAAAAATATAGGATGAGGGAAACCGTTCCGGTTCCTCTATCTGGCGGTAGTCCGCGGACATTTCTTTTTTGATTCTGATATCCATGGCTTTTTGCCTCCGAACTTTTCTTGTCGATATCGCGATAATGTAAGCAGTTGCTGAATACCTCAGAGAACGGGCTTTTACAGCGGATATTCTTGAAAATATATCCTGCCGCATTTGCCGCAGGCATGTATTTATCTGCAGCTGGCTCTATATTGCGAGGGCGTCATGTTCATATTCTTTTTGAACTGTTTCATAAAATGTAAATCACTTTCGTAGCCGCAAAGAGCAGCCAATGACTGAATGCTCTGGTCTGTGGTGGACAGATAGAATTTCGCCAGCCGTAATCGGGCCAGAATCACTTCCCGCATACAGGGAATACCAAAAAATTCTTTGTATAAGTGCTGAAAATAGGATGGGGAAAGGTTAACGCTGTCTGCCATTGAGTCAACACTCCAGTCCATTTGGGGAGAATTCAGGATCTCCAAGCGGATTTTACTGAATGCCGGATAAAATTTGTGGTGGCTTAAAGGAATCGGCATTTCCTGGAGCAAAGATGCTATATGGTAAAGGAGTGCATGCATGTAGGAGTCCGGCAGTTCATCCCGGTAAACATCGTTGGTCAGGTTGGCGATCGCGATCAGACGCATCAGCTCATTGATCTGTCCGGTCTGTTTCAGAGTGATTGGTGCATTAAACGGTAACCGGAGAGCGTGCGGCAGCTTTATTTCATCTTGGGAAATACCAAAATGGATCCAATTATCGTTATAATGGGGGCATGATCTGCCATAATGGACTTTTGCGCCTATATCATAGAGGATAATTGTGTTGGGGGGAACCTACACTATTTTATTTGCAACTTCAAAGAAAGCATCTGTTTTGACAAATAGAAGCAAGTAGTCTGAACTCGTGTACAGAACCTCAAGAGGGGTCTTATGTTTTGAATCACAACCTCCATTATATACTGTAATCATAATATTGCTATCCTTTCTTATGTGCTGACATCCATATTTCGCTTTATAGACTTATGAAATAAATATACATTCCCCAATTGACCCAAAGCAATACTTCAGATGTCAATCAATTTGGCATCAAAAACAATGACGAAAAAAGCAGAAAATGACAGTTATTAGTATTATATTCCATTGTGTATGATATTTCAATATGCTATTATGAATTGTCAAATATGCCAAAAAATCTTGCAAAGTTGTAGAAAAACTAGGATTTTATTGGTAAATAGAGAGCTTTTGAATTGAAACAGCAGGAGATATTATAAATATTGATGAAAGGGAATAAAGAGTATGGAAGATAATAAGGCATGGACATCTTCGACAGTCAACAAAATTCGGAAAAAATGCTTTGGGTCAGGGAAAAGTCGGCTGATAAGCTTCCTGGTATCGCAGTGAACGGAACCCGTGACACTGGCCATTGCGAGGCCGGAGTTTTTCCCGTCTGCAAAGGCGCATGTAGCTGTGACAGGGAAAGAAGAATATTTACAGAAAGCGCTGCAGTACTTAAAAGGAATCCTGGATGCGAAGAACGGATATCTGGCCACGGAGAAATCCTGCTTTGTGTTTATTGAAAATCGGTCAGAGTACAAAAGAGGAGATTTTAAAGTGAGACGTGCCCAAAGCGGGGGCTGGGTGCAGGAGGCAGAGTTTTTCAGCAAGGTATCTATGGCGTATGATATGCTGTATGAGCATTTCACGCAAGAGCAGCGAATGCAGATGGAGGAATGTCTGCGGAATTATAGGCAGTTTTCTTCACGGAGGCTTACGGGCGGGGACGGCAACAATTTCCAGCTGGCAGAATCCGCGGCGGGAGCGCTGTGCGCTATGGTTCTTCAGGAACAGGGGATGCTGGAGCGGTTCTTATACGGTTTCAATGGTTACACGGAACTGCTGTCGGCGGTTCTTCTGGATGACGGTATGTATTTTGAGGAGGCATCGGGGTATGTCAAGCTGGCGGGAGAGTGCTCTGCTGCGCCGGTATCATGTCTGCATGGGGAAGGCTTCCGGAACCGGGGAGGAGAAAGAAAACTATCTGGAGATGGGCGGGATCAGAATACACGGGGAATTCAATGAGGTCTTTGTAGACGGAGCGGCGCAGGAGATGTCGGACATTGAATACCATATGCTGCTGTTGATGATGCGGCATCCCAGGAAGATATTCTCAGCCCGGAACCTGTATTGTACATATTTTCTGAATTGCGGCTATACTTTTTGGATGAGATAGCGTATAATGAACCCCAATGACATTGTTAGGTTAGGGGTGAAGGGGAGGAAGCGGCAACTGCAATGAAGAAATATAACAATTTTGACTTGCATTTTATATTTGACAGAAAAAACGATAAGATCCGTTTTCTCCATGCGGAGTATGTGCATCCGCTGAAGCAGGAACTGGTGCAGGCGTTCCAGCAGGACTTTCAGGAGGACGGAAATGTAAAAGCGGCAATCGTATTCGGAAGCGGTGTGGAGTTTCGATGCAATAGCTACAGCGATCTGGACCTGTGCATTGAGCGCTATGACATGGAGAAACCGTTTTCCTACAATGCCGGGGCGGCCGGGGAAGCGGTGGATGTGCTCTATGCGGATCGAATTGGGGAACGGCTGCGCAGGGAGATAGAGGAAAAGGGAATCGTTGTATATGACAGGGAGGGATGTTATGTGTGACATCAGATATTTTAGGCGTGCTTTTCTTGACTACAGAGCGGCAGAAAACTTGTTGAAAGAGCCGGAAAATGATGAGGCTTATATGAACGCGGTGGCTTATCATCTGCAGCAGGCTGTGGAAAAGACCTTGAAAGCATTTCTGGAATGTGTAGGCGTCACGGTGCCTAATACGCATGATATCGACAAGCTGGCGCGTATGACCAGGGACAATGGCTCTGCGGCAGTATTGACAGAATGGATCATCGAAAAGACGGACATGCTGACCCGGTGGGAGACAGATACCCGCTATGATATGGACTATTGCGTAGAAGAGGAAAAGGTGAGGCGTGGCCTGGAAGAGGTTGGATACTTTTTGGAACTGAACGGTTTGAAAGAGACGCTGCGGGAGGAGCTGCACGTCCCGGGAGCGAAAGAGCGGCTGGCAGAATGCTTTCCCAAGGCATACCAGCCGGAAAGCGATTTTGAATGGAACTGTCTGTACCAGGTCTTCCGCAGACGGTGCGCAATGACCAGTTGAAGCCGGCATACGACATCAGATTGTCGTAGAGAACTACTTCATGATCCGCAGCTATGTTAGCAGCCACCGGACGGATTACGGCACCCTGCTCCCGGAAGCAGGGCATTCGCCAATCTCTGATTGTACCGACAAAAATACTTGCTTTTCCCCTATTCTATGGTAAAATGAGGGTGACAATCGAATAATGAGAGGTTTATCATCATGCAAATGGAAAGCATACATAAAAGCATTCCATTGCAACGAAGAGGAGAAGAGCGTAATGAAAAGAAGTTTTCACGGAAAGAAGAGCCTTTGTGTTCTTCTGGTTACGGCGCTTCTGGGAATGGCTGTACTGGGCGGATGCGCAGACGGCACAGGAGAGTCTTCGGAGGATAATTCCTCTAAGGAGTCCACAGCAGAATCCACACAGCCTGATTCCACGGAATCCGACGGGTCCGAAGAAGCTGATGCTTCCGGGGACAGCAAGGAGACCGAGGGCAGCACGGAAACCGGTTCGGAGAGCGAAAGCGCTTCCGGACAGGCCGGGGATATGTACGGCGGCTCCATCGTTGTAGGAGTACAACAGGATATTGACAGTCTTGACCCTCACAAAGCGACGGCGGCAGGAACAAAAGAAATTATTTTCAACATTTTCGAGGGCTTGGTAAAGCCTGACGAGAATGGCAACCTGATCAATGCGGTAGCCAGTGATTACACGATCTCCGAGGATGGATTGACCTATACGTTCACCTTGAGGGAAAATGTGAAGTTCCACAATGGCAATGTCGTGACGGCTGAGGATGTGAAATACTCTTTGGAGAGGGTATCGGGACTGCTGGATGGCACCCCTCTGATTTCCACGCTGAAAACGATTAAATCCGTAGACATATTGGATGAAAAGACGGTTCAAGTGAAAGTAGAGAGCGCCAACACAGAGCTGATCTACAGCTTCGTGGCAGCCATCATCCCCGCCGGCAGCGGAGAGGACGAGTCGGCGGATCCTATCGGCACCGGGCCGTTTTCTTTTGTTTCCTACAAGCCCCAGGAGGGAATCGTCCTGGCGAAGAATCCGGAGTACTGGCAGGAGGGACTGCCCTATCTGGATCAGGTGGAGTTCAAGATCATTAACAGCGCCGACACGGCTCTTTTGGAGCTTCAGGGCGGCACCATTAACCTCTATGCCTATCTGACGGATTCCCAGGTTCAGGCCCTGCAGGGCAGCCATCAGGTGATTTCGTCTGCATCCAATGTAGTACAGGCGCTGTTCCTGAATAATGCCGTGGAGCCGCTGAACGATGTTCGGGTGCGTCAGGCCATTTCCTACGCCGTTGACAAGGACGCAATTAACGACTTTGTAGGCGGCGGGAACGGGACGCTTATCAGTTCGGCCATGCTGCCCACGCTGAAAGAGAACTATGTGGATCTGAACGACACCTATGGCAACGCTGCAAATGTGGAAAAAGCGAAAGAACTGCTGGCGGATGCGGGATTTCCGGATGGTTTTGACCTGGAGATCACCATTCCCTCCAATTATGAGTTTCATATGCAGACCGGAGAGGTGATAGTGGAGCAGTTGAAAGCCGTGGGCATCAATGCCACCATCAAGGCGGTGGAGTGGGCGACCTGGCTGGACGAGGTGTACAATGGCCGCCAGTATGCGGCTACCATCAGCGGCATCACCTGTGATTCCACGCCCGGCTATCTGCTGAACCGGTTCCAGACGGACTCCAAGAAGAATTTCATCAATTTCCAGAATACGGAATATGATGAAATCTACGCAAAGGCCCAGGCTGAGTTGGACCCGGCCAAAAAAGCAGAGTACTACAAGGAGCTGCAAAAGATTCTCTGCGATGAGGCGGGCAGCGTGTTCCTGCAAGTTCCGGCCAGCCAGACGGCAATCAGCAAGAATCTTGCGGGCTACAAGTTCTACCCGGTGTATGTGCAGGATATGAGTACGGTGTACATCACAGAATAAAACGTCCTTGCACCGATTCGAGTGCGGAGGCGGAACAAATTCCCATGAATGGGAACTGGAATTAAAAACAGCCTCGAAACGGAAATGCCCGGAAGCAATTACAGACGTGGAAACGGCTGGAAGTGCTTCCCCGAAAAGGGCACTGAAGTGGAGAGGCGGAACGGGAATGGAGGCGGCAGCGTGAAATATCTGGGTAAAAAAACCATTACTCTCATTATGACATTGTTCCTGGTATCCGTTGCCGCTTTCCTGGCGTTCCAGATTATCCCCGGGGACGTGGTCATGTCCATTTTGGGGACGGAAGCCACTCCCGAGAGGGAGGAGCAGCTTCGGGAAGAGTTGGGATTCAATGACCCGCCTGCAGTCCGATACTTCAACTGGATGGCGGGGGTGGCGAAAGGCGATTTCGGAGTCAGCTACCGCTACTCCAAGAACATGAACGAGATGATGCCCGTGGCGGAGCTCATCGGGGACAAACTTCCCGTGACGCTGTGGCTGGCGGCCCTGGCGCTTGTATTGATCATACTGGTGTCCATCCCCCTGGGGGTGCTCTGGGCCAGGAGCGGCAGCCGGCTGCTGGACGCGGTGCTGGGGGTAATCACCCAGGCCACCATGGCGGTGCCCTCTTTCTTTCTGGGCATTCTGGTGACGTTTGTGTTCGGAATCGTTCTGAAGCTTTTTGCGCCCGGCGGCTACATCAGCTATGAGGAGGACTTTTCGGGCTTTCTCGGATACCTGCTGTTCCCGGCGTTGTCCATCGCACTGCCGAAAATCGCCATGACGGCAAGATTTTTACGAAATTCCATGCTGACGGAGGTAAACACGGACTATGTGCGCACGGCCTACAGCAAGGGCTGCACCAAGCGGCGGGTCATGTACGGTCATGTGCTGCGCAATGCCATGATGCCGGTAGTCACGTTCTTAGGAATGATCGTGGCGGAAATCGTGGCCGGCAGCATTGTCATCGAGCAAGTGTTCGGCCTGCCCGGCATCGGGAGGCTGCTGATCAGCGCCATCTCCACCAGGGATTTCCCGGTGGTGCAGATATTGATTTTGTACATCACTTTTGTGGTGATTGTGGTATACTATTTAGTGGACATGATTTATCGGCTGATCGACCCGCGCATCAGCGTGAAATAATAAGGCGAGTAGAATGCGGAAAGAGCCATGATCGAACTGTCCAAGCAGGTCGGTGAACTGGCAAAACAGGTCATGATAAAGGAGAGATATTACGCATTGGAGGGCGATGTGGATGCTGTGGACACGCGCCTGGGCGATGAAATGGCAGAGGTGATCGCGTAGGTCATGAGACTGGCCGATTTCTGCCATATAGATTTGGAAAAAGCGTTTATGGAAGCAAGAGCAGACGAGGACAGATATTTGAAATCCAGAGGCGTTTGAAGTCGGGATGGCTGTAGGGTGATGCTGCGAGAAGCAACGCTATGGAGGGAGAGCGTTCCATGGAAGAAAAACGTTCCGGTGCAAAATGGAAAAAGAGAGTTCCGCATAAGAGGGAAATTCCATGGAAAGAGAGGATTCCATGGAATAAATATTTTCTGGCAGGTTTGGCTATGACAGGCCTTGCTGTGGTTCTGGGCATAGTGGGGCTATTCTGGACACCATACAGTACTACGGCCATGTCTGCGGCGGAGACGTTCAATGCCCCGTCCCTGCGCCACATCTTCGGCACCGACAATTTCGGCCGGGACATTTTCTCCAGGGTCATGAAAGGACTGGGCACCACCATCGGCATCAGCAGCCTGGTAGTGCTCTTTTCCGGTTGTGCCGGCATCCTCCTGGGTGCCTTTACAGGGTATTTCGGCGGCATCGTGGACGAAATCGTCATGCGGGTCACGGACGCGGTGAACGGATTTCCCAGCATTCTTCTGACTTTAGTCATCATCAGTCTTCTGGGCAGCGGCAGACAGAATGTGATTATCTCGCTTGGAATCGTGTTCGTGCCCAGCTATGTGCGGATCGTGCGCAGCGAATACTTAAAGCTGCGGGACGCGGACTATATCAGGCGGGCCAGGCTCCTGGGTGTGAAGAATCTCCGCATCCTGTTCGTCCATATCCTGCCCAACATCTTCTCCGTGTTCTGGGTGTCCGTGATGATCGGCTTCAACAATGCTATCCTGGCCGAATCCGGCATGAGCTACTTAGGGATCGGCGTGCAGCCCCCGGAGGCCAGTCTGGGCAACATGCTCTCGGATGCCCAGGGGTATCTCCAGGCCGCGCCCTGGTACGCCCTCTGCGTGGGGCTGTCCATCGTCTGGGTGGTGCTGGGGTTCTCCCTGTTTGGCGAGGGGATACGCAGAGGGAGAGCCGGGGAGTGAAAATAGAGCGGAAAAGCGCGGGAAGCGTTTTTACATAAATAAAAGGACATTATTAAGGACAGGAGGTTGGGCCACAGCCCATGCAGGCGGCATCAGAGGCCCGGAAAAGGAAAATGAAGAAGATTCAGACGAAGATTATGGTTTTGGTTGCGATTGCCGCAATGGGGGTCTCCCTGATCAATGTGGCGCTGGGCACGGCCATCTCCCGCAACTCCACTGTGGCGGCTCTGGAGAAGACTCTGGGTGAGACGGCCAGGCTGGCGGCCCTGGCGGCCCAGAACATGATATCCACCTATACGCTGACCATCTCGGAACTGGCCTCTTCCCCTATCCTTTCGGATCCGGAGGCTACGCCCGAGGAGAAGCAGGCATTCATCCAGAGCAGAGTGGATGCCTACTATATGCGGTTCGGCGGCATGGCGGACGCGGAGGGCTACGACGCGTTCCACGATGCGGATGTCTCCGGGGAACCCTTTTTCCAGGCGGCTCTCCAGGGGAAGAGCTACATGTCCGTCCCCTATGTGGAAGGCGACGACATGTACCTGGTGGTGTCAGCGCCCGTGATGTCCCAGGGCAGCGTGATTGGAGTGGCGTACTTCCACTGCGATACCAATATCCTGCAGTCCATCATAGAGGGCATCCAGATCGGAGAGGACGCCGACGCTTATATTCTGGATCAGGAGGGTACTACCATCGCCGCGCTGGAAATCGAGGAAGTGCTGAGCCAGGAGAACCTCATTCGGGAGATGGAGGAGAACCCGGGTGATAGCTATGTCCGGGAACTGGGAGCCATTGAGGCGAAGATGGTGGCAGGGGAGAGCGGCGTGGGGAGATATACCTATACCGAGGACGATACGGACTATATCCAGGGCTATGCCCCCATCCCCGGCACGGACGGCTGGAGCGTGGCCGTGACTATCAGCGAGGATGAATTCCTGCACTACACCTATATGGGCAATAATGTCCAGATGGGGGTCAGCGCGGCCCTGTGCCTGGCGGTGATATTGATATCGGCCTTTGTGTGCCGTTCCATCGCAGGGCCCATCGTGAAATGCGCCGCGCGCCTGCGGGCACTGTCCCAGGGCGATTTAAAGAGCCCCATTCCGGAGGGAAAAGGAAGGGACGAGACCAGAGTGCTGGCGGATTCCACCGCCCACCTGGTGCAGAACTTCAGGGTCATGCTGGAGGAGATCGGCGCGGTGCTGGGCAGCATCGCAAACGGAGACCTGACCAGGGACGGCGGCAGCGCCCAGTATCCCGGGGACTTTAAGGCCCTCCAGGACGACCTGCGGACCATCAGCGAGAAACTGAACCAGACCCTGGGAGGCATAGCGGCGGCCACGGCCCGGGTGTCCAGCGGCTCCGCCCAGGTGGCCTCCTCCGGCATGGCCCTGTCCCAGGGGGCTACGGAGCAGGCCAGCTCCGTGGAGGAGCTCTCCGCCACCTTGGAGGACATGGACAGGGATGCCAAAGAGACGGCCCGGCTGGCGGAAGAGACGAAAACGGCAGTGAACGGCGCGGAGGATAAGCTCCAGGAGAGCAGCCATTACATTCAGGATCTGAACGAGGCCATGGAGTCCATCACGGCATCCTCCAATGAGATCAAGCGCATCATAGACACCATAGAGGACATTGCCCTCCAGACCAACATCCTGGCTTTGAACGCCTCCGTGGAGGCCGCCAGGGCCGGAGAGGCGGGCAAGGGCTTTGCGGTGGTGGCCAATGAGGTGCGGGAGCTGGCCACCAAATCCGACGAGGCCACCAAGGCCACCATGGAGATGATACGCCGCTCCATGCAGGCTGCGGGCAGCGGCAGCAAAGCCGTGGCCAATGTCACCGCCTCCGTGTCCGACGTGGTGGTACTGGCGGGCCAGGCGGCAGGGCAGATGGAAGTGATGGCGCAGGCCGTGGAGCGCCAGACCGGTGCCATCGACCAGGTCAGCGTGGCAGTGGGCCAGATTTCCGAGGTGGTGCAGTCCAATTCCGCCACGGCCCAGGAGAGCGCGGCCACCAGCGAGGAGCTCTCCAACCAGGCCGGGGTGCTCAAGCAGCTGGTGGGCAGCTTTACACTGCGCAGATAGTGAAAGGATACTTACGCTTAGCCCCACGCTGACGCATCGGTCAGTGCCGCTTCTAACGGTGCGGTCCCCCGCTGCAAGCAGCATATCCGGGGCTTATTGCCGGCGGGAATCAATGGGTGCAGGCAAAGCGCATAATCGCGCTTGGAGGAACACCCGCACGGAGCGGATTTTGCCTGCTTTGTGTCCGCTGCGGAGGAGCCTGAAAGGAGGCGCTTTGGTTTGATCAGGATAGAGGATTTGTCCGTGGCTTTCGGGGATACGGAAGTGGTGAAGCATGTGGACCTGGAGCTTTCGGGGGGAGAGATCCTGGGCGTGGTGGGGGAATCCGGCTCCGGGAAATCCGTCACGGCCCTGACCCTTATGGGGCTTTCGGCGGATACGGCCAGAGTGACCACAGGCCGTATCCTTTTTGACGGCGTGACGCTGCAGGAGGCGGGCAGGCCCCGGGACAAGGCCCTCTACCGCAGCTACCAGGGGGCCCGCATGTCCATGGTGTTCCAAGAGCCGATGACTTCCCTGAATCCTACCCAGAGGGCAGGGCGGCAGGTGGAGGAGACCCTGCGGCTCCACACGAAGATGACCGCCGGAGAGCGTCGGGAAAAGGTGCTGGAGGCGTTCCGGGCGGTGGGACTTAAGGAGCCGGAGAAAGTGTACGCAAGCTATCCCCACCAGCTCTCCGGCGGCATGCGCCAGCGGGTGATGATCGCCATGGCGGTGATCCTGCAGCCGGAGCTGATCGTGGCGGACGAGCCCACCACGGCCCTGGATGTGACCATACAGAACCAGATCATCGAGCTGCTGCGCCAGATTAACCAAAACCAGAAGAATGCCATGCTCTTCATCACCCATGACCTGAACCTGGCCAGGAGGCTTTGCCACAGGATTGCGGTGATGAAAGACGGATGCGTGGTGGAACAGGGGCCCGCCGAGGAGATCTTCCGGGCGCCGAAAGAGGAATATACCAGAAAGCTGATAGAGGCCGTGCCCTCCCGGATGAAGAAGCGGAAAATAGACGGGAATGCCATGGAAAACACAGCCGGGAGCCCCGGGACAAAGCGTTATTCAGCTCAGGAGCCGGCGGAATCTGTCAGCGGGGATGCATCCCCCGTCCTGGAGGTGAGGGATCTGTGCGTGTACTATCAGGACGGCAACATGAGCTTCTTATCCGGGGCCGGGAAGAACCGGGAGGGGGAAAAGCTGTCCCTCCGGGAGAGGCTTTCCGGCACAAGAAAAGAATGGGTGGTGTCGGGAGCCGACTTTGAAATCTATCCCGGGGAGAGCCTGGGGCTGGTAGGGGAGAGCGGCTGCGGCAAGACCTCCCTGTCCAAGGCCATCCTGGGTATGAATTGCCATATCCGGGGGGAAATCCGGCACCACACCATACGTCCCCAGATGGTGTTCCAGGATCCCTACAGCAGCTTAAATCCCACCAAGACCATCGGCTGGCTCCTCCAGGAACCCTTAAGGGCGGCAGGAGCCCTGGACAGGACCAAGGTCATGACCAAGACAGACATGGAGGCCGCCGCTTACGATATGCTGCGCAAGGTAGGCCTGGAGGAGAGTTATTTTCACCGCAGGCCCTCCCAGCTCTCCGGCGGCCAGCGCCAGCGGGTGAGCATCGGACAGGCGCTGATCACGAGTCCGGGATTTTTGGTGGCGGACGAGCCGGTGTCGGCCCTGGACGTAACCATCCAGGCCCAGATCATGGAGCTGCTGCAGAGGCTCCGGCAGGAGCTGCACCTGGCGTATCTCTTCATTTCTCACGACATCAATGTAGTCTACCAGATGTGCGACCGTATTATGATCATGAAAGAGGGGAGAATCATCGAGACCGGGGACACGGAGGAAGTATTCGCGCATCCCAGGGAGGACTATACGAAACTGCTGCTTGGCAGTTCATAAAAGAAATTTCGCAGTTTCCATATATATAAACTTGTGCTGCCACGCGGCAGTTCGAAAAGGGGGGCCATGGCCATACAGATAACCGATGAGATGAGGGCGGCAGCCAGGCGGGAGGCCGAGCGCAGAGACCCTAATATCAACCATCATTTCGAATTGGAGTACATGAGCGGCAGAGAGAGGGATATCGTTGGCTTCCTGGGAGAATTCGCCTGCAAGGAATTCCTGGGTCTTGACTGGCGCGCGGGCATCCGGGAAAACTATGATACCATTGACCGGGGCGACATCCTGCAGACGAACCTTGTAGTGGACATCAAGACAGAGACGATTCCGAAAGAGATCCTTATGAAGCTGATCCGGGGACAGGTTGGCGATGACCAGCCCTATGGGCGCAGGCTCATCAACCAGGAGCAGATTCCACTGCTGAACCATTACGACTATGTGGCCTGGGGCGCCTTTTCCCGCAACATGAATAATGGGCTATGGTTCTCCCTGGGATATCTGGAGACCTCCTTTATCCTGCAAAATTACAAGCCCACCCTGGATACACCCTTTGGAACCCATTATAACGAGCCCTGCATCAACGTCAGGCAGTCCCGGTTAAAAAGCATGTATGGGCTGAAACACATAATCGAAAATGTGGGAAGATGAAAGGGGCAGGTGTTGTCCCCTCTTTTTTCTCTCTGGTAAGGCAAAGCACTTGCGAGGTCTATCCGTATTGGCCCCGTGCGGAAATGCTGGAAAGCGCAGTATTCCATCTTTGGCCAGATCATGCACAGTTCCGGGATTATAATGCTTTTCGGGAACACATCCTGTCCGCTGGCAATATTGCAGACCATGAACGTGCTTATCTGTTTTGGAGCCGGGTAGAAGAATTTCCGGTATCCCTTTCAAAGGTTCTTAAAAGCGATGGCTTTCAGCGCTACCTGGAATGGGAAAACAAATGGATTGCATCACAGAATGCATTGTACCAAGCTGAGCTGCAACAGATTCATCTGACTATCATATGGACGGAAGCTGCTTCCTGTTCAGCTCTGGCGCATTTCGGGAGGAATCTGTGATACTTGACTGAATAAAACCGGGGGCAATCCGTTTTCTGGCATTAAGAAAGCAAAGCAGGTGAATGCTGCAAAACATAATGTGGTAAACAGTAAGCCTATTTTCCCGACAATAGACATTTTATATTTTGGGGAAAATAGTATAATATTCAGGACAAGGGAAACCGTGCAAAGAACTATATCCAAAATAAAATTGACAATAACAATACTTTTGTTGCTATCCATAAATCCTAAAGTGAAAAAAGCCATTATAAACAGTCCATAATTAACACATATCCAAGTAATTATTTGTTTCGATGACAGCTTAAATTTTTTCATTACTAACCTCCTCGCCTATCCCAATAGCTTGTCTGATTTCATTGACATCACATTTCAATTTCGCTAATCCAATAAAAAATAAAAGGAGCTTCCTGTATAATTCAAATATAAGGAATTCCAAGAAGGGTGGTTGATAAAAAGATACCTCAGAGTAAAATAAGATTACTGACTTTGCACGGTTAGTAAAAATCTTATTGAACAGAGAGGTATCCAAGATGAATTGTAACACACAAAACGCAAAAATTGCATCCATAACTGAAAAAACTTTAATCGTAGGGATTGATGTGGGAAGCGAGACCCATTATGCCAGGGCATTTGACTGGCGAAATTACGAGTACACAAAGAAACCGCTAGAATTCAGCAATACGGAAGCGGGCTTTCAGATACTCAAGGCATGGATGGAGGAACTTGCAGAAAAGCATGGCAAGACCGCTGTGGTTCCGGGCATGGAGCCGACGGGCCACTACTGGTTCGCCCTGGGGAAATTCCTGCAGGACAACGGCATGAGGCCGGTGCATGTGAACCCCCATCATGTGAAGAAATCCAAAGAGCTGGATGACAACAATCCCAACAAGAATGACCGAAAGGATCCCAAGACGATTGCTGCGCTTGTCAACGAGGGGAGATTCTCATACCCTTATATGCCGGTCGGCATCTATGCAGAGATCAGGAGCTTATCGAACCTGCGCTTCCAGACGCAGGAGGAGCTCACAAGGATCAAGAACCGCCTGGCGAGATGGTTCGCCATCTACTTTCCAGAGTACAAAGACGTTTACGGGGACCTGAAGGCGGTAAGCGGGAGGATGGTGCTGAAGGAGGCGCCGCTGCCGGAAGACATCATAAGGCTGGGGGCGGAAGGCGTGAACCAGATCTGGAGGGACGCGAGGCTGAGGGGCGCCGGAATGAAGAGGGCAAAGACCCTGGTATCGGCTGCGGAGCACAGCGTCGGAAGTAAGGAAGCGCCGGAAGCGGCGCGGATGGAGCTTAAGAACCTGTTGAGCGACATGGATGTATATGCGTCAAGGATGGAGGAACTGCTCCGGAGGATAGAAGAAAAGCTGAGGGAGATCCCATATATTGACAACCTGCTGGCGATCAAAGGGATAGGGATGGTGACGGTCAGCGGCTTTATAGCAGAAGTGGGGGACATAGGACGCTTCGACAGCCCCAAACAGCTGCAGAAGCTGGCGGGATACGCCATCGTGGCAAATGATTCCGGTAAGCATAATGGGGAAAGCCGTATCAGTTACCGGGGACGGAAACGCCTTAGATATGTGCTGTACGAGGCCGCAATATCGCTGGTGGGAAAGAACGCAGAGTTCCGCCAGATACACGAGTATTACCGGACGCGGAAGGAGAACCCGCTCAAAAAGATGCAGTCGGTGGTAGCGGTGGCATGTAAGGTGCTGAGGATCTTTTACACGATTCTTACCAAGGGTGTCCAGTATGACCCTGGGAAGCTGCTGGGCGATATCAGGAGGCCGCAGGTACAGGCTGCATAACAGCAGGAATAAGAACAGACAATACCCTGCCACGGCTGGACTGAGCTTCTGGCAGACGCCGCCGGGAGCTCAGTCCGGTCATGACAGGGAAGGCTGGGAGACATGTGGAACAGGCTGGTCGAAACGTCCACCGCAAGGTGCCGGCCCGGTAACCATGCAGGACAGTAAGACTTATAACAAAGAATGAGCCAGTAGTCGGCAGGAATATTTTCCATAGGGCAGGACCCTGTAAAGGAGCTAAGCTGACACCCTGGTTATGGACAGGCGGAACGAAGGAAGTTAGGACCCGCGAGACGGTGATCCTGGTAGATACGGGAGGTTCGCTGCCGTAGAAGGAAGGGTATACACAAGGCCATGTAGAGCGGAAACAAAGACGTTCTACTTCGTGTACCCAACACCATCTATTTTCGTACCAGATACAGAGAAATGTCCATCTCCTTGGCTCATTCATCTGAGATATAAAGCTTAAAATTCCTTGATTTTTTAAGGAAAATCACTTGACAAAATAGGGAGTGAAATAATAGCGACAATAATGATATAGCTGAATATACCTATAAAAATGTGTTTAAACCATTGCCCTGTCCACGCTAATGGCAATATTCCCATAGTTAATGAAACCAAATAGCCCGCGCCTTGTTTTATTGGCCCCAATTCAACATTCTCGCTAAACATATAGGCAATACCACAAGCTATTCCAAGCCAGGTAAATGCAGCAATCTGAACTATAGCTGCAAGTAATTCGCTGCTGTATTCGTTTTTCAAGGCAGGAAGAACAAAGTAGAAATCTCCTGTGTTCATACGCAATGAAACTAAGATTGAAAACAACAAATACGCAAAACACCCAAACAGAAAACCTATTGTTCCAAATTTTAATGCTTTCTTTTTCAAAGTATCACCTCATATTCGTAAAGATTTTTTGATTTTTGGGATATATCTTCTTGAAACATAGGTTTGCGTATCATTCAAAAAGCGAATACAAATTCTTCCTATTATGCTTAAATCAATATCCCGGATTTTTTTGACATTTACGATTTCTGAATTGGAAATACGGAGAAACTGTTTTTTATCAAGAGCCTCTTCCAATTCATACAATCTGTACCGTATAGCGTACTCGCCTTGAAGTGTTTGGATATAGACTTTTTGGTTTCCCGTGTATATTCGGAAAATATCTGTCACATATACAATCTTCGCTATATCGTCTTTATATGCTGTCAGCGTTTCAAGGCTCTTTCTGTCAAAATCTACTATATGCTCATATAGAGCATTGACCGCTCCGCTTTGTTCTTGTGCCGTAATCAGGACTTCAAGTTCCTTTACGGAATGGTCTATATTTATCCCGACTTTCAAAGTGCCACCTCCTGTCTGAATCCCAATTATACCATCAAATATTTTCAAATGCTATATTTCGACTGTATACGGTAGTGAATTTGCGATAAACGGCAAAATTGGATTTTTCCACAATGCTTTTCTTTTGGACTTTATTTCGGCGGTCTAGCGCTTGCTTTCAGTTGCTTGCTTCTTTATCTTTTTATGCGGTCATCCGCGACAAGCAGCTTGCTGCGCTGCTCACAAGCTGTAATTTGTTCATTAAGATACGCTGGAAAAAGTACAGGTTTTATACATCCTGTCAGGATGTTGACAGCATCTGTAAAAAGCGCTACAATAACCTCCAGGATTGGCCCCATGATTTATATTTGGGCTTTCGAAGCGGCCAGAGAGCCGGAATCCGGGAGGGGAGGATATTATGCTGTTAGCGATTGCATCAGCTCCATGCAAAGTCTTTTAGGGCAGGATTGCATGGAGTAGAATGACTGCTCTGGGACTTTGCTTATTTCGATTCTTTCAGGGAATATAAACGAAATCTGACAAGGAGCAAAGTCTATGAAAAACAATAAGAACGGTAAAAAGAACGGTAAAAAGAACAAAAATATCGAAATTAATGACAAACCTGACAATGCCTATGAATTCGGTGATATCTGTGAAAACGGCAATGCCCGCGGCATCATGGGGGCCTTTCGGGAGATGCGCGCATTCCTGCTGCTGTGGCTGACCCAGTCCCTGTCGGGCCTGGGGAGCGCCATGACCAGCTATGCGCTGGTCATCTGGTCTTACACCCAGGAAGGCTCCGCCCTGATGACGGCGCTTTTGATGGTGAGTTCTTACACGCCCTATGTGCTGTTTAGCATCTTTGCAGGCGCCCTGAGCGACAAATGGAACAAGAAGCTTACCATGCTGGTCTGCGATACTCTGGCGGCGGCCACTACGGTGGCTATGCTGATCCTGCTGTTGAACGGCAGGCTGCGGATATGGCATCTGTATCTGATCAACGGGCTTAACGGGCTGATGAACACGGTGCAGCAGCCGGCCTCGGAGGTGGCGGTGACGAAGCTTCTGCCCAAGAAGTATTATCAGCGGGTGGGAGGCCTGCGGTATTTATCCAGCGCCCTGAACTCCATCATGACGCCCATCATCGCCACAGCCGTGCTTGGCATTGCGGGGATGGGGGCCGTGGTGGCCTTTGATCTGTGCACGTTTGGCATCGCCTTCCTGACGCTTGCGTTCTGGATCTGCATTCCTCAGGACGCAGAGGCGGCGCAGGAACAGGAGAAAGAGAAGCTGTGGGCTTCGGCAAAGAAAGGGCTGGCCTATCTGCGGGAGCAGAAAGGGATCCTGGGACTGATTTTGTTCCTGGCGGCTATCAACCTGGTAGCATCCGTCTACAATGCGGCGTTTCCGGCCATGATGCTCTCCCGGGAGGGCGGAAGCGAGAAAGCGATGGGGCTGGTGAACGCTGTCATCGGTATGGCGACCCTGGCAGGATCGGTCTTCGCCTCTGTTGTGAAAGCGCCAAAGAGCCGGGTGCGGGTCATCTGCAACTGTCTGCTGCTCTCTATGAGCTCAGAGAATTTCTTCCTGGCGCTGGGCAGGACGCCTGTCGTCTGGTGCATCGGCGGGTTCCTGGGGTGGATCGCCATACCCCTTATGAGCGCCAATCTGGATGCCCTTATGCGGCTGCATGTGCCGGAGCAGATGCAGGGAAGGGTGTATTCCGTGAGAAATTCCCTGCAGTTTTTTACGATTCCCATCGGATATTTCCTGGGAGGGTTCCTGGTGGATCAGGTGTTCGAACCCATTATGGCGGTCCAGAAAGCCGGGAGCGTGCTGACGCGGCTCTTTGGCAGCGGGAAAGGCTCCGGGGCGGCGTTCCTCTTCTTCGTGATTGCCTTTGCCGGGATCGGAGTGTGTCTGTATTTCCGAAGAAACAGGCATATCTGGGAGCTGGAGAGGGGAGAGTAAGGAGCCAGGCGGCTTCTTTTCAGGCAGTGGGATCTCTGGAAATCTCAGCCCTCGGCGGATGATAGGTGAACCACAGGAAACAGAGGAAAAGAATACAGACAGCGCAGCCAAGCACAATGCCAAAAGATCCCGAAAGGGCTTTGAGAGTTTTGGCCTTGCAGGATGAGGCAAGCTTGCAGACGATCAGGAACGCCATCAGGACGCTGAAAAGAAAAGTGGCCAGATCCAGGAGGAACACGTCCCTGCCACAGATGGAAGTATACACATAGTAAAGAAAAGGAATGGAGAATGTCCCTGCCAGATCCCCCGCCCAAAGAGCGGAGGGGAGGCAGGGAATTTCCGTTTTCAGCCTGGAAATCATAAACAGCGCGTACAGGAGCATGGGGAAGAACAGCAGCTTCATATGCTCCCAGACGGACTCGTTCACAGGAACAAAGAGGCCCACAAAGGCGTTCTCACCACTCAGGTCATACAGGAAATGGGCCAGCGTCCCCGCAAGCAAGACAAAAAAGACGCCGATGACGGATAAACGTTTTAAACTTGACATAGTATCCCTCCGGGGATAGTATATGCAGCTTTCAGGGAGATACGCGGAAAGTACAATATTATATGAAGTTTTTTGAGGAACTGTCAAAAAGATAACCTCTTGTACATGAAAAAAGACCCTTTGCCCAGATGATATTTACACCCAAAGGAATTTCTGTATACTGTAGCTATAGCCGGCAGGTTACGGAAAGGGTGGTCATGGGTATGGACAAAAACACACAGAAACACATTGCAAAGGGATACATCCGTGAGTTTTACAAAAACAACAGGCTGAACTTTATACTGACTGTGACAGCCGTCACGCTGTCCGGTGTGATGGAGGTGGGAATCGCGTATCTGCTCAAGGAGCTGACGGACGTGTCCATGAGCGGGGATCTTGGGATGCTTGGGGGGCTCATAAAGACTTCCGGGGTATTTATGCTGCTTATAGTAGGCATATGGCTGCTGAACCGGCAGTTCAAGAATGCTTTTCTCAAGAAAGCCGTGGAGGGCTACCGGAACAAAGCTTTCGACGCCATCACGGGCAAAGGCATCGCGGCTTTCGGAAAGGAGAACACCAGCAGCTACATATCGGCCCTGACCAATGACGTGAACTCCGTTGAGACTAACTATCTGTCGGCGAATTTCACGCTTCTGAGCCTTTTGCTGCAGATGCTTGCCTCCCTGGGGCTGATGCTGTGGTACAGCTGGTCATTGACGCTGGTGGTGATGGGGCTGGGGCTTCTTCTCATTGTGATCTCCCTGCCTTTCGGGAATAAAATCGCGGAACAGGAAAAGAAAGTCAGCGAGAGGAACGCCAATTTCATGTCCATGGTGAAAGATCTGCTTGGCGGGCTGGGGGTGATTAAAAGCTTCCAGGCCCAGGAGGAGGCCGCGGCCATGTATTATGACAGGAACGGAAAGCTGGAACAGACCAAGTGCCGGCGCAGAAAAGCAGCGGATATCGTAGGCATTGTGTCATTTGTGGGCAGCTTTACCGTGCAGATGGGCGTGTTCTGCTATGGGGCCTATCTGAGCATTCAGGGAAAGATCACCCCGGGGGTGGTGATCGCCTTCGTCCAGATGATGAACTATATCATAAATCCTATCCGGCAGTTCCCAAGCCTTTTGGCCAACAGAAAGGCGGCTCTGGGGCTGATAGAGAAAATGGCGGTCTATGGGGAGGACGTATCCCCCAGGGAGCATCTGGAGAAGCTGGAGGCCGTGGGAGACGGCATCTGCTTTGAACATGTGGACTTCGCCTATGAGGAGGGAGGAGAAGTCTTAAAAGACGTGAGTATCCGGTTCGAGGCCGGCAAGAGCTATGCCATCGTAGGCGGTTCAGGCTCCGGCAAATCCACCCTGCTGAACCTGATCATGGGGAATTATCCGTCCTATGGCGGGAGCGTTACAGTGGGCGGAAAGGAAATCAGACAAGTCCGGCCGGACAGCATCTTTGACGTGATTTCCGTGATACAGCAGAATGTGTTCATCTTTGACGACACCGTCGTACAGAATATCTGCATGTTCCGGGAATTTGACAGGGAGCAGATAGACCGGGCGGTAAAGGGCGCCGGTCTGTCCGGGCTCATCCGGGAGAAAGGAGAGGGGTATGCCTGCGGGGAGGGCGGCTCCTGCCTGTCCGGCGGCGAGAGACAGCGCATTGCCATCGCCAGGAGCCTTTTGCGCAAATCCCCTGTGCTTTTGGTGGACGAGGCCACCTCCGCCCTGGACGCGGAGACTGCGGAGAGCGTCACGGATGCCATCCTGAATATCCGGGGGCTGACCAGGCTGGTGGTGACCCACAGGCTGGAGGAGAAGACGTTAAGCAGGTTCGACGGTATTGTTGTAATGAAAAACGGGCGGGTGACGGAGCAGGGGACATTCCGGGAGCTTATGGAGCGGAGAGAGTATTTCTATTCGCTGTACATGGTCAGCAGGGAAATGTGAGAAGAAGTTCCAGGGCGCCCAAAGATGCCGTTCAAGAACTTCCGGGCTCGCACCAATTTATTTGTATTTTGGGCCGCTGAAGCAGTATGCTTGAAAGTATGGTTCTAAGGGGGCAGACTGCCCCGGCAGAAAATGTATTTGACAGGGCGTGGAATGTGGTTTATACTGTGGTTAGCAATTAAAAATAACAGATAGGACGTAAGGAATGATTATTATTATTCGGTAGTTTCTTTATCAGGCAACGGAAAATGGAAAGAAGAGGGCAGCCTCTTTCTTTTGATGCTGAAATTCGGGGATTATCGGGAATAAAGAACCGAATGGTTCTTAATCATTTTGCTTACGGCCAGAACTATGTGGATCATGTTTTCGGGATGGCTTTTGTTTTGCGGGGCTGTCCTGTATGCTGCAGGTACGGAGCCAGGAGGGCTGCGGGGCGGACAAAAAAGCGATAGAATTGGCTATGCGGATGTTGTGAAAGCCGGTTTGCTGTCTGCTGTGGACTGTAGTGCGAGACAGGTGGCAAAAGATTCGGATAATCCCTCTGAATGGACAGGAGGGATTTTTTTATGCGTGAAAGATTAGTGTTACAGGCGGAAAATATCGTGGTAAGCTTCGGGGAGCAGAAAGTCCTGGACATTGATAAACTCGCAGTATACCAGGGGGAGCGCATCGGCCTGGTGGGGGCCAACGGCGCGGGCAAGACCACCCTGCTGCGGGTGCTGGCCGGAGAACTGGAGCCGGACGCAGGCACTGTGAAAGTCATGTGCGACATGCATTTTTTCCGGCAGTTCTCCCAGGGGGTAGACCCCTTTGAGCTGGACGGAAAGGAAATGAAAGCCATGCAGATCCAGGACAAGGTATGGCAGGAGGCGGTCAGCGGCGGCGAGGATACCAGGATGCGGCTGGCCTGGATGTTCAGCAGCGGGAAGAACCTGGTGTTCCTGGACGAGCCAACGGCTAACCTGGATATGAAAGGCATCGCCCTTTTGAAGCGCAAGCTCCTGGATCTGGACACCATGATTATCGTCAGCCATGACCGGGCGCTGCTGAACGCCCTATGCACCCGGATCGTGGAGATTCGGGACGGACGGCTGACCGGCTATGAGGGAAACTATGACGATTACACCAGGCTGAGGGAACAGGCCGTACAGCGGCAGTGGACGGAGTACGAGAATTATACCAGCGAGAAGAGGCGGCTGGAAAAAGTCTATCTGCAGAAAAAGCAAAAGGCCGTGTCCATCGAAAAACTCCCCAAAGGCATGACGCCCAGAGAGGCGGGGCTTCGCAATTTCCTCTCCAAGCATCCCAAGGATGCCAAAGCAGGGAGAATGGAAGCCTCCGCCAAAAACGTGCTGGAGCGGATAGAGCATATGGAGGTAAAGGAAAAGCCCAAAGAGCTGCCCAAAATGCGCCCGGACTTCCGGCTCACCAATCCGCCGGAGAATGCGGTGGTGATCCAGGGGGAGGGAATCTCTTTCTCCTATGAAAACGGCGGGGAGATCTTTCGGGACGCCTCTTTCCGGATCCGAAACCGGAGCCGTGTGGCGGTGGTGGGGGAGAACGGCGCGGGCAAGACTACGCTGCTGAAACTGATTCAACAGGAATGCTCCCCGGAAAGGGGCTCTGTCTATGTAGTCCCAAAGGCAGCCATCGGGCTGCTTGACCAGAACATGGCCCAGATAGACTACGAGAAGACCGTCCTGGAGAACGTGATGGAGGACAGCGTGCAGAACGAGAGCATAGCCCGGACAATCCTGGCCAGGCTCCTTTTGTCCGCCCAGGACATCCGCAAAAAGGCGGGCGTCCTCTCCGGCGGGGAGCGGATCAAGCTGGCTTTCGCCAGGCTGTTCGTGGGCAGGGCCAACCTGTTGATCTTGGACGAACCCACCAATTACCTGGACATCCCTTCGGTGGAGGCCCTGGAGGAGATGTTCGCGGAGTATGAGGGGGTTCTGGTGTTCGTGTCCCATGACGAGGCGTTCATTCGGGCCTGCGCAACTGAGATTCTGGAGGTAAAGGACGGCAGGACCATAAACTACCTGGGCACGCCGGAGGAATACTTTGCCGAAAGGGCTCTTTGAACCGTGAAAAAAGCGGGCAGGACCCTGTGCACCATCTATCTCCGGGAGGGATATTTTACGGTGATGGTGGTCATAGGGACAAGGGAAAAGGATGCCGCAGACAGAAACGCTAAAATGTGCGGCCGCGCTCACTACTGATGAAATTTAGAGGTAGTGAGCGCGGCCCTTTGGTCAGGGGACAATATCGTTTTTGACAACCCGTTTTTTAGATTCCTGGCTCATTTGTGCCATTTACATATTCTGGTCTGTTTTCAATTTTCTCACTTCGTCAACTGAAAGGCCAACAAATTCCGCAATCTTTTCAAGCGTTATTGTCCCATCTTCCAGCATTTTCTTTGCAACATTTATCATGCTTCCCACCTGCTTTCCCGTCTGATTTCGTATCTCCATACTACCATAAACCTCCTGATTTTACAAGCCGGGAGCCGGAGCAAATCTGATTCCCGGTCTGTTTCCATTATCGCTTTTTTACATCTGCCGTATCTCATTTTTCGGCATACGCTTGATTTTGTCGCTCATGGTTTCTCTGCTGGAGTGCGGGGTGAGGTCTACAAGCTGGGCCAGGTGCTCCTGCGCCCAGCCTTTGGCTTTTCGTCTGCGCTTGATTTCTTGGCCCAGGGCGCGGCAGTCCAGACGTTTTCGTATTGGTACATTCTCATATCACCCCTATATTATTTTACATTTCGGGTGAGGCAAATTGAACGAAATATAGGCAAATAATTTGATTTTATAAATATCGAAATAGTATTGCAATTTTAATGATACCATGATATAATCATTGGCAGATTGGAGGTGAAATGATGAAAAGCGAAACAGTATCCAAGATTGTAAAAGCAAGTGGCGTTTCATCCGGAGAGCTTGTTCTTGTTCACTTTTGGGGCGAGGATGCCGATAAAGAAATAGCAAATAGCTTTGTTGCGTCCGTTGCCGCCTTAGGCGCAACACCACTTCTTTTGCAGCAGTCCCGCTCTATCAATCAGGAAATCTTCTCGTCCGCAAAGGAAAGCTGCTTTGATGATCGGTATTTTGATCTGTTCTCAAAATTCGATGCTGTGCTGGACGTGTTTGCCTACCGGCCCATTGTTCTTGGCTATCAGATTGAAGATGAGCAGATGGCTCTTTACCGCAGGTACATATCGCAGGTCTTTTATAAGCTGATGAAGTGCAGGAGGTTTACGCAAATCCGTGTTCCGACAGAAGCCAATGCTGCCGAGTCCAACCTTGATCCGCAAGATTATGTTCAGCGAATGAATAAGGCTTATGATATTGACTATGAAGCGGTCCATATAGCTTGTAAGCGTGAGACTGAACGATTTGCCGGAGTCAAACAGGTAGCCGTTCATACGGGCGCTGACTGTATGCTGTACCTTGACTTAACCGGTCGTGTGTGGCACATCGACGCTGGCGACGGTGATCTTCCTTGCGGTGAGATCTACATTGCCCCTGTTGAGAATAAGACCAATGGCAATGTGTTTTTTAAGGCATTCTATCTGGATGATGTGAAATACAGCAATGTCACATTGCAGATTTTGAATGGCGAGATTTCCGGCAGCAGCCATACGGAAATTGCAAAGCACTTTGCAGAGCTGCCAAAGGAAAACCGGATTGTCTGTGAGCTGGGGCTTGGAATGAACCCTAATGTTACAGACTTGTGCGGATATACCGTACTGGACGAAAAAATGGCTGGAACATTCCATATTGCCGTCGGCGCAAACAATATGTTCGGCGGCGAAAATGAGGCATCTGACCACATTGACATTGTTGGATGCGGAAAAATTGAGGTTATCCTATGATTGAACAGAAAGTGCCGAAGCTGAATAGATATTTCGAGGAGCAGATCGCCATGTGCAACCAGCGCAGCAAAAAATTGCTTGACGATGAGCGCACAGATGAGGCCGCTTTTGAAAAGGTGAAAGCAAACGTCTATGACATTTTCCGCACTATTCTTTCCGTTGCGGTTAAAACCAGCAAAGGAGATCCCGATGCGGTGCGGCGCTTCTTTGTCCAGAAGACCGAGCAAATTCTCTCAAGCTGGGTGACTGCATACGACAAAGCCAAACAACATAATGATACGGTCAAGATGTGCCTTGAGCAAATCAAGTTGGATACGATTGGTGAGATCAAGGAAAATTTCGCAAAGACTTGGGAGGGAGCAGAATGACAGAGGCTGAGGCGATTCGACTTTTTAAGTGCCTGTCTGATAAGTCCCGATTGCAGATTTTGAAATCGCTCGCAATTGAAGATATGTATGTTGAGCGGTTGGCCGAAAGACTTGGTATTACTGCACCCACGGTTTCTTTTCACCTTAAAAAGCTGGCAGATGCCGGTGCAGTTTCGTCCTATAAAAGCCAGTATTATATGATGTACTCGCTCAAAAAGGATATTTTTGAGACGAGCATTTTGGAAATTCTGCAAGAGGAGTCTGACGAGGCTGAAGTTCAGGAACAACGGGACGCCGAATATCGTCAAAAAGTGGTTGATGCATTTTTTGAATATGGCAAGCTGAAAGCTATCCCTACCCAACGAAAGAAAGAGCGTATCGTTCTGGAAGTTATTGCCCAGGCATTTGAATATGACCGTATTTATACCGAGCGGGAAGTAAATATCATTATTGCAGATTTCCATGATGATTTCTGTACAATCCGCCGTGATATGGTTGGCGAACAGCTTTTGGATCGAGATGCCAGGGGTTATTGGCGTATTAAGCCATAAGGAGAAAAAATGGTTATTGGAATTATTGGCGAAAGCTGCACAGGAAAATCCACCCTTGCAGACAAGCTGAAATCTCTGCTGGGCGCAGAGGTCTATACTGGCAAGGATTATTTGCGGCTTGCAAAAAACGAGGCCATAGCAAAGAAACTCTTTCAGAATAAGCTAAAGGATGCTATATCTGGCCCGCACATTATCTATGTAATTTCCGAAAAGGAGCATCTGACGCTGGTGCCGGACGGCGCACTTAAAGTCCTTGTTACCGCAGATTTGGATGTCATTAAGGAACGGTTTGCCCAGCGCATGAGAGGCGATCTTCCTGCTCCCGTCGCAACTATGCTTGAAAGAAAGCACGGCTGCTTCGATGCGGAGATATGTGATATTCATGTGGTGTCTGGCCGGGATGATTTGGATGAGGTTTGTATCTCTATCCAGAACAGGGTAAATTCCCTGTAATCACAATTTTACTTTGGGACAAGTTGTCCCCACAACAGAGAATAATGGAGTAACTGAGTTTGAGTGACGAATGGGTGTTATGTCCGATTTGTGGAAATAGGACATGAACAAGAATGCGCCGTGATACGGTGCTTCAGAATTTTCCGCTTTTGTCCTTAATGCAAAAAAACGCTTATCAGCGTAATCGAATTGAAAACATCAGTTGTAAAAGAGGCAGACATACAGGCGCAGAGCCGATAACACGCAGATTTGAAAATGCGGTTATTGGCTCTTTCTATATTGTCCGCCCCCTGACCTGTCAAAAAAGCCCAGGCCCCGGACGAGGTTCTGGAGCTCAAGGAGCGGTTCTGCCGTCTGTGAAACGCACTGAACAACCTGCCGGAGATCCAGGGCCGGGGGGACGCTCACTTTATCCTCGGCATGACCTACCGGGAGATTGCCCAGCCCGAGGGCGTGGATAAGAGCTCCGTCCGCGCTATGGCTTGCCGGACAGATTTTGCTTGTTGGGAAGTTTCCCAAACTCTCTGATAATTCTTCTCAATACCTACAACACCGCACAGGGCGGTTTTGACGAATATTTGATAGAAATTTTTCAAAAAGTTTTTCTTGCCTCTTAATACGGGGAAGTTTAAGAAATGCCAATGTTTCCAAAAAGTTGTTAAAAATCTTTCCTATCAGAGTGGTCTGTTGTATACTGGTAAATACTTGTCCTTAAAACCGCAAGATATATGAAAAGCTGAATGAAATATCCTGCTATAATATAGTGACAGGTCAGAAATCATAATTTCTAACCTGTCACTAAAAAGAAAGGAGGAAGCTGCAATGCCGGGGAATATTAAAAATGTAATGGCGGCAATCGACTATATCGAAATCCACCTGCATGAAAAACTGGACTTGGAAACAGTTGCGGGGGCTGTACATTATTCAAAGTATCATCTGCACCGAATGTTCACAGGTACGGTAGGGTTGACAATCCAGACT